>Ga0233417_10000017_pt1 | contig 47688 bp, 41 predicted proteins | sample Sed_MG_FD_189023 | JGI IMG/M metagenome (GOLD analysis project Ga0233417, IMG submission 189023) | Sediment microbial communities from Lake Towuti, South Sulawesi, Indonesia - Sediment_Towuti_2014_0.5_MG | ecosystem: Environmental > Aquatic > Freshwater > Lake > Sediment | place: Indonesia... | reverse complement strand
CGAGACGACGTTGCAGCCCGAGACGGGCTACAACGTGTTCACGTTCCCGTCCGTCGACGGCTCCGACCCTGCCGTGGTCGGAGGTGGTGACCTCTTCGTGGAGTTCAAGAAGAGTGAGTGCGGGGACTCGTGCTCGCGGCTCCGCTCCGCGCCGGGAGCGTCGCCCTCCTCGGGCTGACGGGCATCCGCTCGACCGACGTGCCGGCGCGCGCGGAGGACGCGATCGTTCCCGCGCCTGTGGCCGGCGGGATCACCGGCGTCGTCTGGCGCGACTTCAGCCCCGGAGGCGGCACTCCCGGCGAGGTAGAGGCGGGCGAGCTCGGGCTGCCCGGGGTCACGGTCGAGCTCCGCGACGAGGCAGGCAGGGAGGCTGCGCAGACGGTGACGCGCAACGACGGCACGTTCGCCTTCGAGGACGTCGGCGCCGGGACGTTCCGGACGGCGATCGGGCCGGAGACGTTCGCCGAGCCGTACGGAGGGGTCTCCTGGCTCGGGGCGAGCCTGATCGTGCCGGCGGTCATGATCGCCTACATCTGGGTCTGGGCCGGCTTCGCGATGGTCGTGATCGCGGCTGGGCTGGCAGCGATCCCGCGCGACCTCCTCGAGGCTGCGCGAACCGACGGCGCGACGGAGTGGCAGGTCTTCCGGCGCGTGACAGTGCCGTTGCTCGCTCCTGTGCTCACCGTCGTCTTCGTGACGATGCTCATCAACGTGCTCAAGGTCTTCGACATCGTGATCGCAGTCGCGCCCGGCTCGGTGCAGGACGAGGCCAACGTCATCGCGCTCGCGATGTGGCGGACGTCCTTCGCCGGCGTCAACGACTTCGGCCTCGGGTCCGCGATCGCCGTGTTCCTGTTCCTGCTCGTCGTGCCCGTCCTCGCGCTCAACATCCGGCGTTTCCGGAGGGAGGTCTAGGGTGGCCGGGGACGCCGGCCGCATCGAAGCCCCACAGCCGGTCGTGCTCGAGGAGAGCGCCGTGCGGCGACTGGGCCGTGTGGCGGCGAAGACTCCCGTGTACGTCCTGCTCGTCGCGGTGGGGCTCATGTGGCTCGTCCCCACGATCGGCCTCTTCTTCACCTCGCTGCTCGAGCCCTCGGCGATCAACACGGCCGGGTGGTGGGAGATCCTGACCACGCCGAGCCTCGCGACGCTCGACAACTACCGCACGATCTTCGAGAACGACGCCATCCCGTCGGCGCTGCTCACGACGCTGTGGATCGCGATCGGGGGAACGGTGCTCCCGATCGTCGTCGCGGCTCTCGCGGGCTACGCCTTCGCCTGGCTCGAGTTCCCGGGGCGCGATTGGCTCTTCCTCCTGGTCGTCGGCCTCCTCGTCGTCCCCCTCCAGATGGCGCTGATCCCGATCTTCTCGCTCTACTCGGACATCGGGCTCTTCGACACGGTCATCGGCCTCATCCTGTTCCACACGGCGTTCGGGCTACCCTTCGCGATCTTCCTGCTTCGGAACTTCTTCATCGGGATTCCGCGGGACCTCCTCGAGGCGGCGCGTATCGACGGCGCCTCGGAGCTCCGGATCTTCGTGCGGGTGATCCTGCCGCTCGGTCTCCCCGCGATCGCATCGCTCGCGATCTTCCAGTTCCTGTGGGTGTGGAACGACCTGCTCGTCGCGCTCACCTTCGGGCGCGAGACGCAGCCGATCACGGTCGCGATCTTCTCGCAGCTGCGCCAGTTCAGCGCCAACCTCGAGGTCATCGCGCCCGCCGCCTTCATCTCGCTCGCGATCCCTCTCGTCGTGTTCTTCGCGTTCCAGCGCTACTTCGTCCAGGGCCTCCTCGCCGGGTCGGTGAAATGAGCTTTCGCCCCGGACTCGTCCTCGGCTTCACCGCTCTGCTCGCCGTCATGGTCGGCCACGAGGCGGAGCACGTCGTCCAGGTGCTGCAGAAGGACGCCATCGGCGCGTCCTGCCCGAACGACTGCCGGGGGCTGCTCGGCTTCGCCTTCGACCTCGAGTGGATCCACTTCGTCTACAACGCCTCGATCGAGGCCGGGCTCGTCGCGGTCGCGGTCGCCCTCCGCCTCTGGCGCGCTCCGCGGACGTTCGCGTGGGCCATGCTCTCGGCCGCCGTCATTGTCCAGGGCTACCACGTCGTCGAGCACACGCAGAAGCTCGTGCAGTGGTTCGAGAACGGCCGCGCCGCCCCGACGCCCGGGATCCTCGGGAGTCACGTGAGCCTCGTCGAGCTCCACTTCGCCCTCAACACGGTGGTCTTCGCGCTCGTCCTCGCCGCGTACCTGGCCTACGGCTTCCCGCGTGCGTTCGCGCGTCTGATCGCGACGCCCGGGCGGGCGGCGACCGCAGTTGCCTGCGCCGGGCTGGCCGTCGCCGCCGTTGTCGTCGGCTGGAGTCAGCGACCGCCGACGGTCAGGCTGGCCGCGGGCGTCCACCAAGGGCCGATCCTCGTCGACCGGCCGCAGCGGCTCGTCGGCGAGCGGGGCACCGTCGTCAGGGGCGGCATCGTGGTGCGCTCGGACGACGTCGTCATTCGAGACCTCGGCGTCGTCGCCGACGGGGAGAACGGCATCGACGTCGACGGCGTGGAGGACGTCCTGATCGAGCGCGTCACCGTCCGTGGAGCGCGCCTGGACGGGATCCACGTGCGCCGCTCGGCGGTGGTCATCCGCGACTGCGTCGTGGAGTCGTCTGCTCCCTACGCGCAGGGGATCGACATCTCGTTCGGCTTCGACATGGGCCCGAGCCTCGTTCAGGACTGCTCCGTGAGCGGTGGGCAGGAGGGCATCGTGACCCATATGACAAAGGCGACGATCAAGGGAAACCAGGTCTCGGCGAGCCGTCTGCGGGGCATCGCCGTCACGGAGATGTCGATGGGCTCGGTGCACGCGAACGAGGTCTCCGACGCGATCGGGGTCGGGATCTACTGCGGCGACTTCTCGCGCTGCACGATCTCCCGGAACTCTGTCCTCAACGTCCGGCCCGACGTCGACTCGGGAGACGCATTGCGACAGGGCATCGGCATCCTCGCCCATTTCGGCGCGCAGGCGGTGCTCTCGCGCAACGGTGTCAGCGGAGGATCGATCGCTTCGCTCGCCCGCGTCGACGCGACGATCGACTATCGGTAGACGATCCTAGGGCGCTCTGGTCGCGTAGACGGCCTGGCGCAGCTCCGCGCCCAGCGGCTCCGACGCGAGGACCCAGACGACGAGTGGCAGCCCTCCCGCGTAGTGCACCGAGATGTAGTCGCCGAGCATCCGTCCGGACGTCGTGTTCGGCATCCACTCGAAGCGCATCGTCTGGGCCGACAGGCGGCGCGGGGCCCCGAACTGCGACGGCGCGCCCGGAGTCTCGCCGAGCTCGACGTCGACGCCCGTGGAGGCGACGCGGTGGAACGCGATCGCCACACGCCCCGAGGAGCGGTCGATCCCGATCGCGGGCAGCATCGCATTGCGACCGCGCGTCACGGGCAGTGGCGGCGCCCACGAGACCCCGTCGTCTGACGTCGAGACGAAGACGGCGTTCGTCGAGGCGCCCGGAGCGGCGCAGTCGTGCCACGCCGCCCAGACGCGCCCGTTGCGGTCGACGTCAGCGGACGGGAGCGGGAACGCGCGAAACCCGCGAACCGCGCACGTCGCGCTGACGTCGGCGATGCGCACGGGCGCGGCGAACGTGCTCCCGCCGTCGACCGAGCGGGAGGCTGCGATGGCGAATTGGCGGGACTGCAGGAGGTAGACGACCACGAGCTCGCCCGTTGGCCGCACCACCGGGAGCACGCCGACGCCGCCGCGCACGCCGAGGTCGGTCGGCGGAGACCAGGTGACGCCGCCGTCGTCCGAGGTCGTGACGGCGAGCATGTCCCCGTCGGCGGAATGGGTGTAGACGAGGTAGCAGCGGCCGTAGAACGGGGACGAGAGCGAGTTGTCGCAGGACACCCAGTTCTTGTCGTAGGCGATGCCCTCCGCCACCGACTCCGCCCCTGCGGTGATCGGGAGGTTCCAGCTGGCTCCGTCCGGGGAGCGGTGGATCGTGAGCCGCGTGGTGCCCGGCTCGAGGGCGAGTGACGAGATGAGCCACACGGCGTGCGCCGCGTCGTAGGCGACGACCGGGTCGCTCGCCCTGGCGTGCGGCCCGGGTGGGGTGCTCGCGACCGTGAGCCCGGGGAGGAAGCCGCTCGCCCAGGTTCGGCCGTTGTCCCTCGACACCGCGTAGCCGATGTTCGTCGCGCCTCCCTCGGCCCAGCGGCCGACCTGGAACGCGGCGACGGTCGTCCGCCCCACGGTCAGGCTGTCCGGCTCCACCTCCGTCTCCTGCTGGGACGGTGGGCTCGAGTAGGGGTCGCGCGAGAGCCGCCTCCCTACGAGCTCGCAGTTGGCTGCGACGGTGTCGAGCAGGTCGGCGTTGACGACGTCGTCGCCCCTGCCGCAGCCGACGGCATCACGCGCTCCGTCGTACTCGACCGAGATGCGGTCGCTGCCCGATCCCGCGTCGACGACGTCGCGGCCGGGGCCGCCGTTCAGGTAGTCGGCACCGCCCCCACCGAGCAGGCGGTCGTTTCCGGCGAGGCCTCGGATCGTGTCGGGGCGAGGCGTCCCGACGAGCACATCGTTCCGGGGCGTCCCCGTGATCGTACGCGCGCCGGCGACGCCGGCCGCCAACGCGAGTCCCGCGAGCACGAGGAGTGCGATCCGCATGCCTCTGGTTTGACGATCGATCGCGAGCCGAGTTGGCATCGTGGCGACTACGATCCCGCTACGTGGGCAGGTTCAGCCAGGCGGTCGCCGAGGGCGACGGGATCTCGATCCTCGTCGAGGTGACAGATGCGCAGGCGGCGCTTGCCGCCGAGCGCGAGGGCGCGGACGGGCTTGCAGCTCGTGTGGGCGCGAGTGCCGTCCGGGCATCGTCGCAGCTCCCGCTTCTCCACCTCGGGAGCATCGCCGGAGCACGCGAGGCCAGCGCCGATGCGGTCGTCGTCGACCCTGAGCGCGGGCAGTGGGACGAGGCACAGGCGCTCGGGCTCGAATGCGTCGTCCGTGTCGATGCGGCGGATCAGCTCGAGGAGGCGCTCGAGAGCCTGGATCCGGAGATGTTCCTGCTCGCGATCGACCCGGACTCGGACGACGATCCGCTCGAGATCCTGCTCGAGCTGCTCCACGACGTCCCGGCCGGGAAGCTCGCGATCGCCGAGCTGCACGACGCCTCTCCGGAGGAGGTCGCCGAGCTCGAGCGGTCGGGAGTCGATGCGGTGCTCGTGGCGCCGGGCGACCTCGAGACGCTCGTGCCTGCAGCGCCGCCCGAGTTCTAAGGCAGGGCTGTTCCTCAGAGGACGGCCTGGAGGAACCGGATCGTCTCCGGCCGCTGCGGATTCGCGAGGATGTCGGACGGCGGTCCCTGCTCGATGATCTGGCCCTCGTGGACGAACGCCATGCGGGACGCGACCTCGCGCGCGAACCCCATCTCGTGGGTGACGACGAGCATCGTCATGTGCAGGTCGGTCGCAAGGCGCTTCATCACGCCGAGGACCTCCCCGATGAGCTCCGGGTCGAGCGCCGAGGTGGGCTCGTCGAAGAGCATGACCTCGGGATTCATCGCCAGCGCGCGAGCGATCGCGACGCGCTGCTGCTGCCCTCCGGAGAGCTGGATCGGGTACTGCCCCGTCTTGTCGCCGAGGCCGACGAGCTCGAGCAGCTCGCGCCCGCGCACCGCGGCGTCCTTCTTCGGCGTACGGAGGACCGTCTGCGGCCCCTCCATGACGTTCTGAAGTGCGGTCATGTGCGGGAAGAGGTTGAACTCCTGGAACACCATCCCGGTTCGGATCCGGAGCTGGCGGATCTGCTCGCGCTTCGCCCGCGTGCGGTGACCGCCCCCCTCGACGCGGATCCCCGCGACCTCGATCGTCCCCGCGGTCGGCTCCTCGAGGAAGTTGACGCAGCGGAGCAGCGTGCTCTTCCCCGAGCCCGATCTCCCGAACACGACCACGACCTCGCCCGGATCGACATCCAGGTCGATCCCCTTCAGCACCTCCTGCCCGTGGAAGCTCTTCCGGAGGTCTTGGACGCGGATGTCTGGACCGCCGTTCGAGCCGGCGCTCATGCCCTCGCCTCCGCCTGTCGCTGCTGGCCCGCGACGGCGACCCCGGCCGTCCCTCGGACGTACCCCTTGCTCAGGCGCCGCTCGAGCCGAAGCTGGAAGTACTGGAAGACGGTCGTCAGCCCCCAGTAGATGAGTGCCGCGACGATCAAGGCCTCGAGGTTGCGGAAGTCCGCCTTCCCCACGAGCTGGGCCCGCCGGAAGATCTCCATCTGGTCGAGGCTCACCCCGAGGAAGCTGACGAGGGCGGTGTCCTTGAGCATCGCGATGAACTCGTTGCCGGTCGGCGGGATGATTACGCGAATCGCCTGCGGCACGACGACCCTGCGCATCTTCTGCCGGTACGTCATCCCGAGCGCCTCGGCCGCCTCGGACTGCCCGTGCCCGACGGACTGGATCCCCGCCCGGAAGATCTCGGTCATGTACGCGCCGTAGTTCAGGCCGAGCGCGACGACGCCCGCCGTGATGACGTCGAGCGTGAGCCAGTCGGTCCAGGGGTCGCCGAGCGCGAGCCCGATCTGCGGGAGCGCGAGGTAGACGAGGAAGAGCTGGACGATGAGCGGCGTGCCGCGGAAGAACGACGTGTAGAAGCCCGTGACGCCGACGGCGATCGCGTTGTGGCTCAGGCGCCCGAGCGCGCCGAGAAGCGCGAGCACGGACGCGAGGGCGATCGACACGACCGCGATGATGAGCGTCCAGGTGATCCCCTTCGCGATGAACCCTGCATGGTCTCGCATCCACTCCACGTCGAAGTCCGCGATCGCGAACAGGCCGACGAGCGACGCGAGGATGGCGCCCCAGACGAGGGCCAGCTTGAGCGTGAACGGGATGCGCGCGACGAAGAGCTCGAGGTCCTCGCGGCGGCTGCGCTGACTGCCGACCGCGGGCGGGGGCGGCGACGTGCTCTCGCTGCCCCGGCTGGTGCCCGTGGTCACGCGTCCGTCTCCGCTACCTCACGAGGAGCTCTCGGCCTTCGTGAGGTCGGTGCCGTACCACTTCATCGAGAGCTCGGTCAGCGTTCCGTCGTCGTGCATCTCCTGGATGAGCTCGCTGAGTTTGTCGACGAGGCTCTGGGGGTCGAGCTGCGAGCCCTTGTCCACAGCGACAGCCAGCGGCTCGTTGTAGAGCGGCTCGCCGACGATCTTGATCGGCTTCCCGGCCTTGATGGCTGCTTCGAGCGTCGGCACGGCCGAGATGACAGCGTCGAGGCGACGGCCGTCACCGAGTGACAGATCCTGGATCGCGGTCGAGTCGGTGTCGTACGACTTGATGTCCGGATCCGAGATCGCCGACGGGATCGGCTCGTCGAACACGAGGTCGCCCTTCAGATAGGTCTCGTAGGTGCAGCCTCCGCAGACGCCGATCTTCTTGCCGTCCAGGTCGCTGGCGTCCGTGATCGTCGTGTTGTCCGCATGGACCGCGAATCCAGCAGGCGTGTAGTAGTAGGGCGTCGTGAAGTACATGACTTCCGAGCGCTCCGGGGTGATCGTCATCGACCCGACGGAGATGTCCCAGCGGCCGTTCCAGTTCCCTGCCACGAGTGTGTCCCACGGCACGTCCTTCCAGGCGACGTCCACACCCAGCCGCTTCGCGATCTCCGTTCCGACGTCGATGTCGAAGCCCTCGTACTCGCCTGTGTCCTCGTTCAGCTCCGACTGGGGCGGGTAGGCGGGATCGGTCGAGATCGTGATCGTGCCCTTGTCCTCGATCGACGCGAGGAGGTCGTTCGAGCTCCCGTTGCCTCCGCCACAGGCAGACATGCTCAGGACCAGCGCCAGCGCCAGCAGCACGGAGGCGAGAACCGCAATCCCTGTCTTCACCACGGGGTTCTCCTCCCATGAGTGCGCGACCCGCCGGGGTGGCGTGACGCGCAGCCATCCAGCTTTGTCGGCAAGCCTAGCGCTCTCCCGAACCTCTCGTCGTGGGCGTCACGCGACCGTGCGGCCCGCCTCGATCCACTCCAGGGGGACGGTCTTACGTGTCCCCACGGCCTCCTCGAGCGGGACGTCGACGACGTCGTCGCCCCGGACCGCCGCCATCCGATCCCATGCCCCACCCGTCGCGAGCTCCGCGGCCTTGAGGCCGAGCCGGGTGGCGAGCAGGCGGTCGCGCGCGGTCGGCGTCCCCCCGCGCTGCACGTGCCCGAGCACGGTGACGCGAGACTCGAAGCCCGTGAGCCGCGAGATCTCCTCCGCGACGACGCGGCCGACGCCGCCGAGCCGCGCGTATCCGTAGCGGTCGAGCTCCTGCACCACGGGATCGTCCTGCTCCCCGGTACGGCGGGTCAGCCGGTACCCCTCGGCGACGACGACGATCGAGAAGTCACGGCCGGAGCGGTGGCGCTCCCGGATGTGGTCAGCCGCGTCCTCGATCGGGGTCGGCGACTCCGGCAGCAGGATCACGTCGGCGCCGCCGGCGACGCCGCTCGCGGCGGCGATCCACCCTGTGGCGCGGCCCATCACCTCGACCACCATCACGCGGTTGTGCGACTCCGCGGTGGAATGCAGCCGGTCGATCGCCTCCGAGCAGACGTGCACGGCCGTGTCGAATCCGATCGTGACGTCCGTCCCTGCCAGGTCGTTGTCGATCGTCTTCGGGGCACCGACGACCGGATACGCGTGCTCGGTGGCGAGCCGATGCGCGATGCCGAGCGTACCCTCGCCTCCGATCGCGATCACGCCCGCGAGGCCGAGCGAGCGGGTGCGGGCGAGGAGCTCGTCGACCGTTTCCTCGCGGAACGGGTCGTACCCCGACGTGCCCAGGATCGTGCCACCGCGCGGAAGGATCCCCGACACGGCGCGACGCGTGAGCGGCAGGAGCTCGCCGTCCGCAAGGCCTCGCCAGCCATCGCGGATCCCGACGACGTCGTTCCCGTCCTGCAGGAGCCCGCGGGTGACCGCGCGAATCGCGGCGTTCAGGCCCGGGCAGTCACCGCCCCCGGTGAGGACGGCGAACGTGCTCATCCCCGGCACCCCGGACGAGCGGATGGCGTCGTCGGGCGGGGAGCGGGAGGTCTCCCTCGGGCCGCGAGCCGTCGACGTTCGCCGCTCAATAGAGGAACATCGGCTTGCCGAGGACGTGGCGAACCTTGGGCCGATACTCCGTCGAGTCGTAGAGCTCGTCGACGTCCACCCGCTTGACGCCCTCCCGGGTCGCCGAGATCGGCACCGTCGTGTACGACCCGTTCCGGAGCGAGACCATCCGCCCCGTGTCGCCCTCCACCGCGAGGTCGGCGGCCATCACCGCGTAGTTCGTCGCGACCATGAGGTCGAGCGAGTCCGGGCTCCCGGACCGCATCAGGTACGCGAGGGGCTGGTAGATCATGTTCTCGCCCGTGCGCTCGTGGAGCGCTGCGCTGAGCAGCTGCCCGATCCCGCCGAGCTTGCGATGGCCGAAGGCATCGGCCTCGCCGGAGAGGAGGAGCTCGCCGCTCACCGGCTTCGCGCCCTCCGAGACGGTGACCATTGCGTAGTGCGACGGGTTCGCGCGCTTGTCGGCGACGAGCAGCTCTGCAAGCCGATCGAGGTCGAACGGAACCTCGGAGATGACCGCGCGATCGACGCCGGACAAGTAGGCCGTGACGAGCGAGGTCTCGCCCGAATAGCGCCCGAAGAGCTCGATGACGGCCAGCCGCTCGTGGCTGCCCGCGCTCGTGCGGAGGTCGTGGATGAAGTGGACACCGCGCGTGACCGCGGTCGAGAACCCGATGCAGTAGTCGGTTCCGTGGACGTCGTTGTCCATCGTCTTCGGGATCGCGATGATCGGGACGTCCTCGTCGTGGAGCCGGAGCGCGTACGAGAGCGTGTCGTCGCCGCCGATGGCGACCAGGATGTCGATGCCGAGGTGCTCGACGACCCGCAGGACGTGGTCGGTGAAGTCGAAAGGCCCCTCCCCGGTCGCACGGTCACCGAGGAACGGTGGAACCTCCGGCGAGCGAACTGCGCCCGGATTCGTGCGTGAGGTGTGCAGGACCGTGCCGCCGGTGCGGTCGATGGTCCGAACGGCGGTCGGATCGAGCCTCAGGACGAGGCCCGTCTGCGGAGCGTTCGGGTCGTAGCGCAGGAGCCCGGCCCAGCCCCGGCGGATGCCGACGACCTCGTGTCCGGCGTCGTAGACGCGGTTGACGAACGCCTTGATGCAAGGGTTGAGACCCGGAACGTCGCCGCCGCCGGTGAGGATCCCGAAGCGCACGGCTCCAGTGTCTCATGGCGGGCGCTCCGCGGAGGCGGCCTCGGACGGCGCCACGTTCGCACGCACACAGGGGCGGAGCAGGCTGCGCCCGGATTCCGACGGATCGCGAGCGGGAGACGCGGCGACGGAGGCCAGGTGACCCGCGGTTACGATCGGAGTGGCCGGAGTGGCGGAACTGGCAGACGCGCGGGACTCAAAATCCCGTGTCCCTCGGGACGTGTGGGTTCGACCCCCACCTCCGGCATCGCGAGCGCTCGACGTCCGCCCCGGGCACGTTACGTCACGCAGTTTCGGTTGCGGAGCGAGCGACGAGTGCGGATACTTCCGACGCGCCGGAGGAGCCGGTGCAGATTCGGTCATCCGAGGTGAGGAGGAAGAGCTTGATCATCAAGAAGAGCGTCCTCGCCGCACTGGGGCTGCTCGTGGCATCGCTGGCGCTCGTCGCCGCAGGCTGCGGTGGTGGCGACGGAGGCGGCGGAGAGGTGACGGCGCTGCCGTCGTCGTCCTGCACGGGCATCGAGTACGAGGGCGACGGGAATCCGGACTACATCGTCGCCTCCGACTTCCCGCTGCAGGGCTCGTCGCGCACCCAGACCGAGCAGATCGTCGCCGCGATCAGGTACGAGCTCGGCCAGCGCGGGTGGAAGGCGGGCGACTACAACGTCGGCTACCAGTCGTGTGACGACGCGACCGCGCAAGCCGGCAAGTGGGACTCGGGCAAGTGCTCGGCGAACGCGAACGCGTACGCGGAGAACGACTCGGTCATCGGCGTCATCGGGACCTTCAACTCCGGCTGCGCAGCGATCGAGATCCCGGTGCTGAACCAGGCACCGGACGGCGGCATCGCCATGATCTCGCCCGCCAACACGTACGTCTGTCTCACCTCGGCGGCGCCGTCGTGCGACTCGACCGAGCCTGACAAGTACTACCCGTCCGGCTCACGGAACTACGTGCGGGTCGTCGCCAACGACGCCTACCAGGGCGCGGCGGACGCCGAGTTCGCGCAGAGCATCGGCGTGAAGAACGTCTACGTCCTCAACGACAAGGAGGCCTACGGCCTCGGCGTCGCGACGAACTTCCGTGACGCGGCCGAATCGCTCGGGATCAAGATCGCGGGCTTCGAGGCCTGGGATCCGAAGGCGACGAGCTATACGTCGCTCTTCGACAAGGTGAAGAAGACCGGTGCCGACGCGGTGTTCCTCGGCGGCCTCATCGACGAGAACGGCGCCCAGGTGATCAAGGACAAGGTCGCCGTGCTGGGGCCGAACGACGGAGCCGTCAAGCTGTTCGCTCCGGACGGCTTCACGACGCAGTCGACGATCGACGAGTCCGGAGGGGCCGCAGCCGGCATGTACATGTCGGTTGCCGGCCAGCCGATCGACTCGTTCACCGGCACGGCGAAGGAGTTCGTCGACGGGCTCGTCGCCGGGCCGCTCAAGGGGAAGAACATCGACCCGTACGCGATCTACGGCGGGCAGGCGGCTCAGACGCTGCTCGACGCGATCGCGGCGTCCGACGGGTCGCGCTCCGACATCATCTCGAAGCTGTTCGCGTCGGACGTCAAGGACGGCCTGCTCGGGTCGTTCACGTTCAGCGAAGACGGGGACCCGGTGGCGGAGGCAGGCGCCACCGTGGCGATCACGGTCTACAAGGCGACGACCAAGCTCGAGACGGAGACGACGATCGCTCCGAAGCAGGAGACGGTCAACGCAGCGCTCGGGAAGTAGCAGCGCGCACGAAATCGAGTTGCGGGAAGGCATTGCCTTCCCGCGACTCGGTGGTTAGAGTCGCGGCACCGATGGGCACCGGGGCGATCATCCTGCGAACGCTTCGCTCTCCGAAGGTCGTCAACGCCCTGGGCGTCGGGTTCGTCGGCTTCATCGTCTTCTGGCTCGTCGTCAACTTCCTCAAGGATCCGGAGTACTTCGTCAACGTCGGTCTCGACGGGATGACGCGCGGTGCCGTGTACGGCGTCGTCGCGCTCGGGTACACGCTCGTCTACGGCATCCTCCAGCTGATCAACTTCGCCCACGGGGACGTCTTCGCGCTCTCGGGTCTCGTCGCGAGCACGATGATGCTCTCCGTCCTCGGCGTCACGCCCGCGTCGAGCGACGGCGCGGTGGTGGGCGCGATCCTCGTGACGCTCGCGGTCACCGTTCCGCTCTTCGCGGTGATCAACGGCTCGATCGAGCGCGTCGCCTACCGACCCCTCCGCGCAGCGCCTCGCGTCGCCGCGCTGATCACGGCAGTCGGCATGTCGTTCATCGTGCAGAACGTGTCGCTCGCGCTCTACGGCGTCGACTACGAGAGCGGCTCCAACCTGATTCCTCAGGGCACCGCCTTCCACATCGGCGACATCCGGATCACCTGGAAGCTCGTCTTCGCGCTCGCGATCATCGTCCCGACGCTCATCGTGCTGAGCTGGTTCGTGAGCTCGACCCGCCAAGGGAAGGCGATGCGGGCAGTGGCCCAGGACACCGAGGCGTCCGCGATGATGGGCATCAACGTCAACCGGACGATCTCCGTGACGTTCTTCCTCGCCGGCTCGCTGGCTGCGGTCGCGGGGCTCGTCTTCTTCCTCGAGTTCCAGATGCGCTACGACACCGGGTTCGAGCTCGGCCTGATCGCTTTCACCGCCGCCGTGCTCGGCGGGATCGGCAACCTGCCCGGCGCGGTGCTGGGCGCGCTGCTGATCGGGTTCATCCAGTCGTTCAACGAAGGTCTCACCTGGAACGCGCCCGGAGGAGACTGGACCCGTTCGATCGTCTTCGGGATCCTGATCGCCGTGCTCGTCTTCCGGCCGGAAGGTCTCCTCGGCGAGCGCACGCCGGAGGGGGCATGACGTCCGTCGCGGAGAGGGCGCGGTCGGTTGCCTCCGGGCGCCGCGACGTGTGGCTCGTGGTGCTCCTGATCGGGCTCGGCCTCCTCTACCCGTGGTACGTGGACTTTCTCCAGGGCCTTCCGCTCATCGGAGACTTCGTGCCGTCGACGGAGTCGATGGTGGTGATGCTGGCCTTCACGATGATGGCGCTCGGTCTGAACGTCGTCGTCGGGTATGCCGGCCTGCTCGACCTCGGCTACGTCGCGTTCTACGCGGTCGGCGCCTACACGGCGGGCTGGTTCGCCTCTCAGCAGTTCGACCAGGTGACGTTCCACTTCTTCTCGTCGGTGCCGAGCGACCAGCCCGGAATCCACATCAGCATGTGGCTCGTCCTCGTCGCAGCCGGTGTGCTCACGCTCCTTGCGGGCATCGTCATCGGGCTGCCCACGCTGCGTCTGCGCGGCGACTACCTCGCGATCGTCACGCTCGGCTTCGGTGAGATCGTTCCCCAGGTCGTCCGCAACGGCGACAACTTCGGCGGCTTCGACCTGACGCACGGTGCGTTCGGGATCGCACCGATCGACTCGGCGGGGTTCCCCGCGCTGGGCTTCGCCGGTCTCCCCAAGAACTTCCAGACGTCGGCGGATCGCGCGCTCTGGTTCTACCTCGCGGCCTTCGCTCTCCTCCTCATCACGGTGTTCTGCAGCGTCCGCCTGCGCGACTCACGGCTCGGGCGTGCCTGGATCGCGATCCGGGAGGACGAGACCGCAGCCGCCGCCATGGGCGTTCCGCTCATGCGCACGAAGACCTGGTCGTATGCGATCGGGGCGTTCTTCGGTGGGGTCGCGGGCGCGTACTACGCCAGCTTTCGCGGGGGCGCGTTCCCGGCGGACTTCTACTTCCAGTTCTCCGTCTTCCTTCTCTGCATGGTCATCCTCGGCGGAATGGGGAGCGTCTGGGGCGTGATCACCGGTGCGCTCATCCTCGGCTACCTCGACCGGGAGGGCCTGGCCACGATCGGCACGAAGATCCAGGACGCCGGCCTCGACTTCGACCCGACGAAGTACCAGTTCGGGATCTACGGGATCATCATCGTCACGATGATGCTCCTTCGCCCGGGGGGGCTGATACCCGAGCGGCGGCACAAGATCGAGCTGGAGGAGGGCGTCCACGACACGCCGTTCTACGACGTGCAGACCGAAGGCACGCTGACCGACCGCGACCCGAGCGACGACTGATGGCCGAGGCCGACAATCTCGTCGTCGCGACGAAGGTGCGCAAGGAGTTCGGCGGGCTCGTGGCGACCGACGACGTCGACTTCACGATCCCCCGCGGCGCGATCGTCTCGCTCATCGGCCCGAACGGCGCCGGCAAGACGACGTTCTTCAACCAGCTCACCGGCGTCTACAAGCCGACCTCCGGGACGATCACCTTCGACGGGGACGAGATCACGTACCTGCCGCCGCACGCGATCACGAAGCTCGGGATCGGGCGAACGTTCCAGAACATCCGCCTGTTCGCCCAGATGACCGCGGTCGAGAACGTCCTCGTGGGCATGCACTGCCGGCTGCACGCGAGGATCATCGCCTCGATCGTCCGCACGCGGAAGGTGAAGCGGGAGGAGGCGGAGGCGCGGGACCGTGCCCGCGAGCTGCTCACGTACTGCGGCCTCGCGCGCCGGCACGAGGAGCGCGCGGGGGCTCTGCCGTACGGCGACCAGCGCCGGCTCGAGGTCGCCCGCGCGCTCGCGACCGAGCCGAAGCTCCTCCTGCTCGACGAGCCGACGGCGGGGATGAACCCGCAGGAGACAGCCGAGTTCACGGCGTTCGTCGGCAAGGTGCGGGACGAGAAGGGCTTGACCGTCCTGCTCATCGAGCACGACATGAAGGTCATCATGGGGGTGTCGGAGCGGATCACCGTGCTCGAGTACGGGGCGAAGATCGCCGAGGGGACGCCCGCCGAGATCCGTGCGAACGAACGGGTGATCGAGGCCTACCTCGGTCGGGGGGCGACGGAATGAGCGAGGGGGCGGCTGCGAAGGACGTCCTCGAGCTCGAGGACGTGCACGTCTACTACGGCGCGATCCACGCGCTGAAGGGTGTGTCGCTGCGGGTGGGTGCGACCGAGATCGTGACGCTCATCGGCGCGAACGGCGCCGGCAAGTCCACGACGCTCCGTGCGGTCAACGGCCTCAACCGTCCGAGGCAGGGGGCGATCCGCTTCCAGGGCGAGGACATCACGAGCGCCTCGCCGCATGCGATCGTGAAGAGCGGCATCGCGCAGAGCCCGGAGGGCCGTCGGCTGTTTCCGCGGATGAGCGTGACCGAGAACCTCGAGATGGGCGCCTTCCAGCGCACGGACCGGGAGAACTTCGCCGAGGACATGGAGCGGGTCTTCGAGCTCTTCCCGCGGCTCAAGGAGCGGCGAACGCAGAAGGCGGGGACGATGTCGGGCGGCGAGCAGCAGATGTGCGCGATCGGCCGGGCGCTCATGGCGCGGCCCAAGCTCCTCCTCCTCGACGAGCCGTCGATGGGTCTCGCCCCGATCTTCGTGGAGCGCATCTTCGAGACCGTCGTGGAGGTGAACAAGCAGGGGACGCCCGTCCTCCTCGTCGAGCAGAACGCGCTCATGGCGCTCGACGTGGCCCAGCGCGGCTACGTGATGGAGACCGGGCGGATCGCGCTCGAGGGGCCCGCGAGCGAGCTCAAGACGAACGAGCAGGTACGCAAGACCTACCTGGGCGAGAGCTAGGCGCCCACGAGCAGAGGCGCGTAGGGCGGCGCGAGGAGCACGCCCACGCGGGCGCGGCCGCCCGCGACGCCGTGCGCCATCTCGAGCGCGCTCGCGAGCGAGTGGCTCGGGACGAACCCGAAGGCGCGCGCCGCGGCCGCGTCGCGGCTGCCTGCGACGATGACCCGTCCGAGGCGCGCGAGCGCCGGCCGGCAGCCCGCCCAGTCGGCATAGGGGAGGAGGGGATGGCACGACCTCCCGGCGCGGTAGGTGGCAAGCGCTCGGGCGTCGGTCGCGGCATCCTCCTCCGCGCGGGTCAGCGCGTGGTCGTCGGCTCTCTGGAGCGCGGCGAACATCGTGCGATACGGGTCGTCGGCGCCTTGAGCGAAGCTGCGCACGAGCGAGTGCACGAGCACGAGCGTCCCGCCGCGCCGAACCGGGAAGCCGCCGCGCCAGAGGCGGAGGGCGAGGCCGAGCGGTACGGCTGCGGCGGTCACCGGGTTGAGCGGCTCGCGCGGGACGTGCGGGCCGATCCAGGGGACGCCGGCGACGAGTGCGTCCACGGGCTCGGCAAGCCGCGCGCCGCGTAGCTCGACCCCGCGGAGAAGCGCTTCCGCGTGGGCGACGGATGGGGGGCCGGCATAGACCGCCGCTGTCGCGAGCTGCCTCGCCTGGTCACGGAGGGCGGCGCGACGGACTCCGCCGGGAAGCGCCGAGTAGAGGCGACGGAGTGGCGAGTGGAGCACGTGCTCGAACGAGCGCTCGTCGTGCGGGTACGAGCGGAAGCGTCCGGAGATCCGCGGATGGTCGAGGACGAGCGAGATGCCGAGGAGCGGAACCCGAGCGGCGGTCGCGGACTCGATGCTGACGGCACGAGCCCATTCCGCCGCACCCGCGGGCCGGAGCAGCGAGTCGGCCCCTGCCGAGCGCCGGATGGTCGGGGCGTCGCTCACTCCGAGGAGGGTCGCGGGACCACCGTGGAGGATCGTCTCGGCCGCCGATACCGATACGACGAGGTCGGTCTCCACGAGCGCCGGATTGACGAGGATCTCGCCGTCCTCCGACTCCGCCAGCGGGACGAGAGCGGGATCGGCGGCATCGTGAACGAGCACGCGACCGCGGAACGCACGGGCTCGCGGGGGAGCGAGCAGGCGCTCGAGCTCCCGCCGCCCGAGCCGCCGCCCGAGCCCGCTTGCGACGAGAACGGTCTGCCGGTGGTCGGGGACGCCGCTCCGGACGAGCTCGTCGATCGTCGCCGCCAGGGCGTCCCGGCGTGGGTCGAGAGCCACTCCGGGAAGCGGGAGGGCCGGCGGCTCGACCACGATCGTCGCCCTCCCTCCACGGGTCGCCAGCTCGCTCAGCGCCGGGCCCGAGAGCGGGAACCGGGAGGCGTCCCGCACGGCGGCCGTCGTGTCGACCCCGCGCTCGAGCGGCGGCGGCGGGCGGAGGACGACGTCCTCGTCGCCGACCGGGACGACGACCACTCGCGAGCCCGAGAGGAGCGGAACGCGACGCACGCGGCGGAGGACGATACCGTTGCATCGTGTCCCCCAAGACCCTCACGGGTGAGGAGCTCCAGCTCGACGACGGCCCGGTGCAGGACGCCGAGCTGTTCCTCGTCGACGGCAACAACCTCGCCTACCGTGCGTTCTTCGCGCTCCCCGAGGAGCTGCAGACGACCGACGGCCAGCCGACGAACGCGCTTCTCGGGTTCGCGAACATGCTGTTCAAGCTCCTCTCCGACTATCGCCCACGCGGGGTCGCCGTCGCCTGGGACACGAGGCCGGTGCATCGCAAGGAGATCGACGCCGAGTACAAGGCGGAGCGGCGGCCGATGCCGGACCTCCTGCAGGAGCAGTTCCCGCACTTCCGACCGATCGTGGAGGCGTTCGGCTACCGGAACCTCGAGTTCGAGGGGTGGGAGGCCGACGACGTCATCGCGACGCTCGCGACCCGCGCCGACGGCGCGGGGATCAAGACCTGCGTCGTCTCGACCGATCGCGACGCCTTCCAGCTCGTGTCCGACAACGTGTCGCTGATGATGACACCGAGAGGCGTCGCCGACGTTCAGGTGTATACGCCCGGCAGGGTCGAGCAGCGCTACGGCATCCGGCCCGACCAGATCCCGGACTTCATCGGCCTCAAGGGGGACACGAGCGACAACATCCCTGGGATCCCGGGCATCGGGGACAAGACCGCCGGCCAGCTCGTCGCCCAGTACGGCTCGCTCGAGGCGGTGATCGAGCATGCGGGCGAGCTCTCGCCCGCACGCGGGAAGGCGATCTCGGAGAACGCGGCACAGGCCGAGGCGTCGAAGCTGCTCGCGACGATGCGGCGCGACCTCGAGCTGGACGTCGACCCGGCCGAGCTCGTGTCGCGCCCGCCGGACCGCTCGCAGCTGAAGGACATCTTCCGCCGCTTCGAGTTCCGGGCGCTGCTCGGTCGCATCGACACGTTGGACGAGGCGCTCCCCGCGGCCGAGCGGGTGCGCGCCGAGTCGGAGACCGTCCGCTGGCAAGAGGCCGAGCCGGCAGGGCTGCGCGGGCGCGTCGGGATCGCAGCGGACGCCGGGCGCATCGCGGTCGCGACCGAGGGGGGCGAGGTCGTCGTGGCCGCCAGAGATGTCTGCGACAGGCTGCTGCGAGCTCCCGGGGTAGCCGTCGTCACCCATGACGCGAAGCCGCTGCGTCTCGGGCAGCCCGTCGCCGACGACACGATGATCGCGGCGTACCTGATCGACCCGGGACGTGCCGAGTACCTGCTCGACGATCTCGCTGCCGAGCACGGCATCGAGCTCGAGCCCGATCCGCCGGCCGAGGAGGAGACCGCGGCGCTCGTGCGGCATGCGGAGGCGGCGCGCCGGCTCGCGGGGCAGCTGGCGGCCAAGGTCGCCGAGCGCGGCTCCGAGCGCCTGTACCGGGAGATCGAGCTGCCTCTCACGGTCGTGCTCGGCGCGATGGAGGACGCGGGGGTGGGTATCGACACGTACCGCATGGGCGAGATCACCGCGCGGCTCTCGGACCGCATCGAGGAACTCGAGGCGCGTGCGTACGACCTCGCCGGCGAGGAGTTCGTTCTCGGGTCTCCACAGCAACTCGGGCGCATCCTGTTCGAGAAGCTCGAGCTCACGCCCGGCCGCAAGGGGAAGACGGGGTATTCGACCGACAGCAAGGTGCTGCGCGCGATCCGCTCCGACCACGAGATCGTCCCCGTGATCGAGGAGTGGCGCGAGCTCACGAAGCTCGTCAACACGTACCTCGGCCCCCTTCCCACCCTGATCGGCGAGGACGGCCGGCTCCACACGACGATCAACCAGACGGTGGCCGCGACCGGCCGCCTCTCGACGTCGAACCCCAACCTGCAGGCGATCCCGATCAGGACCGAGCTCGGACGCGAGATCCGCTCCGCGTTCGTGGCGCAACGGGGCCGGCGCCTGCTCTCGGCCGACTACTCGCAGATCGAGCTGCGCATCCTCGCGCACGTGTCCGGCGAGCCGAAGCTGCGCGACGCGTTCCAGCGCGGGGAGGACATCCACACCGCCACGGCGGCCGAGGTGCTCGGGAAGGATCCGGCGACGCTCACCAAGGACGAGAGGAACGTCGCCAAGATGATCAACTTCGGGATCGTCTACGGCATCTCGGCGTTCGGGCTCGCGGAGAACCTCGACATCCCGAAGGAGGAGGCGCAGGCCTACATCGACGCCTATCTCGCGCGCTTCCCGCTCGTGCAGGCGTTCATCGCGCGCGCGATCGCGCAGGCGACCGAGGACGGCTACGCGACGAGCCTGCTCGGCCGCCGCCGGCCGATTCCCGAGCTCCGCGCCTCGAACCGCCAGACGCGCGGCTTCGGCGAGCGCGTCGCGGTCAACTTCGTCATGCAGGGCTCGAACGCGGACATCATCAAGGTCGCGATGGTCGCGATCCACCGCCGTCTGCGCGAGGAGGGGAGAGGTGCCCGGCTCGTGCTCCAGGTGCACGACGAGCTGCTGCTCGAGGTGCCGGAGACGGAGGTCTCCAAGGTTCGGGAGCTCGTACGCGAGGAGATGGTCGGCGCGTACCCGCTCGACCCCGCCCTCGCCGTCGACGTCGGCGTCGGAGACGATTGGGCCGAGGCGAAGCGCTAGAGGCTTGACGTGGGTGTGTCCGTCATGAGCCCGGACCCGTGGGGAGACCACGCCGGGGAACTGCTCAGGGGTCGCCGGCCTGCCGATCGCCCCGGCGGCACGCAGTGACGCGCGGACGAGGCGGGTACCGCATTCAGCGCCTCGGTCTCTCGACGATCAGGAAGGTGCCCCCGCCACTGCGGCGAGCGCTGCCAGGAGGACAGCCCAGACGACGACCTCCTGCCACCAGCGGTCGGCTCCATACGACTCGGCCAGCCCGGTGAAGAGGTACGCGACGAGGGCGACCGGGGCGCCCAGCGTAATGAGGGCGCAGCCACAACCCGCTCGCTCGCCGCGATTCGCAGCCGCACGACTCCGTCCCCGGCGACGAGCCTCGAGATCGGCGGTCTGCGAACGCGGGTCATGGCACGCGCGTCCATCGCAGCAGATCCGCCCAGGGACGGCTCAAGGCTCGCTCAACGTGCGCAGCGGACGCCCACGGCCTGCCTCTCGTCGTCCGTCCGGGCGCGGCGGAGATCGGGAGCAGGCGCGGGTGGCGATGTGCAGCGGTTTTTGTCGACATACGCCGGTTCGCGGCTATACTCCGCGCTCCGCGTGACCAACGACACTGTAGAGATGCCGCCGTCCACCGAAGACGGGGTCTGGATCACGGGCCCCGACGGAGAGCTCGTTCCCGACTACGATTCCGCCTTCCCCGCCATCAACGAGGGCGAGGTCGTCCACGGCACGGTCGTGCGCGTGGACAAGGACGAGGTCCTCGTCGACATCGGCTACAAGTCGGAGGGCGTCATCCCGGTCGCCGAGCTGACGATCCGACGATCCGTGAATCCGGCCGACGAGGTCTCGGTCGGCGAGGAGATCGACGCCCTCGTCCTCACGAAGGAGGACGCCGAGGGACGGCTGATCCTCTCCAAGAAGCGCGCCCGCTTCGAGCTCGCGTGGAAGCGAATCGAGGAGGCGGCCGAGTCCGGCGAGCCCGTCACCGGCAAGGTCATCGAGGTCGTCAAGGGCGGCCTCATCCTCGACCTGGGGGTGCGCGGCTTCCTGCCGGCGTCGCTCGTCGACATCCGGCGCGTACAGGATCTCGACGAGTTCCTCGCCAAGGAGCTTCGCTGCAAGGTCATCGAGCTCAATCGCTCGCGCAACAACGTCGTTCTCTCGCGCCGCGCGGTGCTCGAGGACGAGCGCAAGGAGATGCGACAGGCGATACTCGACCGGCTCAACCCGGGCGACGTGATCGAGGGCCAGATCTCGAACATCGTGGACTTCGGCGCCTTCGTCGACCTCAACGGCATGGACGGCCTCATCCACATCTCCGAGCTCTCGTGGAGCCATGTGAACCACCCGTCCGAGGTGCTCGAGATCGGCCAGACGGTGCAGGTCAAGGTGCTCGACATCGACCGCGAGCGACAGCGCATCTCGCTCGGCCTCAAGCAGACGCAGACCGACCCGTGGCAGCAGGTGCTCGACAGCTACCGCGAGGGCGACGTCGTCGAGGGGCGTGTGGCCAAGGTCGTCACGTTCGGGGCCTTCGTCGAGATTCTTCCCGGCGTCGAGGGGCTCGTGCACATCTCGGAGCTCGCGCCCCACCACGTCGAGAACCCGCGAGAGGTCGTCTCCCAGGGTGAGGCGGTCAACGTCCGTATCCTCGAGATCGACGGCGAGCGGCGGAGGCTCTCCCTCTCGCTGAAGCGCGTCGAGGAAGGCGAGAAGCCCGTTCCGCGCGCGGACGGTGCCGAGTCGGTGCACGCGACACCCGACCTCAAGCTGAGCGAGGAGGCGTTCCCCACCGGTGCCGCCGCGTCGTCCGCCGCCGAGGTGCTCGACGACACGGAGATCGTCGAGGCCGAGGTCGAGGCCGAGCCGCTGCCTGCCGCCGACGCGGAGCCGCTGGCGGCCGCCGAGGCCGACGCCCAGACCGAGGGCGAGGACGCGACCTCTCCGGAGGACGCGGCGCTCGAGGGCGGCTCCGAGCCGTCCGAGACCGACTAGCGCTCCTTGAGCCGCCCGCTCGCGGTCGCCATCACCGGCGGGATCGGCGCCGGGAAGTCGACGGCGCTCGAGTGCTTCCGCCGCCACGGTGCGGCCACGGTGTCGAGCGACGAGATCGTCCACCACCTGCTGGCGACCGATCCGGGGGTGAAGCGCGCGCTCGTCGAGCAGTTCGGCAACGAGATCCTCGGAGCCGACGGCGTGCCCGACCGCGAGCGGATCGCCCGCCGGGTGTTCGCCGACCGGGCCGCGCTCGACTTCCTGGAGCAGCTCCTGCATCCGCTCGTCTCGCGTGAGTACATGACGTGGCGCGAGCAGCTCGGCGGTCTCCCGAACCCTCCGAGGGTGTGCGTGACGGAGGTTCCGCTCCTGTACGAGGTCGGCGCGGAGGCCCGGTTCGACCGGGTCGTCGTCATCACGGCGCCGAAGAAGCTCCGCGAGGCCAGGCGCGGAGGGCGGACGGACGAGCGTGAGTCTCGGCTGATACCGGAGAGGGACAAGGCGAAGCGCGCCGACTTCGTGTACGTGAACACGGGAACGCCCGACGACCTCGACGCCTGGGTGGCGGGCGTGATGGCTACCCTGACCTCCGAGCCGGCCGCTCGGGACACGTCCTGAGGTCCGCTCCGCCTACCGAGTCCGTTTCCCGGTGGGCGCTCAGGAGTCGCTTGCAGCAGTCTGTTGCAAGCGTTGTCAGACGGAGTACAGCGGAGCGTCCGATGCGAATCCTCGTCCTCGTCGCGGTCGTCCTCGCCGCCACTGCGGCCGGCGTCGCGTGGGTGCACGAGGAGGAGCCCGACTGGTACCTCCGGGCGCGCTACCCGCTCGAGTACGAACAGCTCGTACGGGCGAACGCGCGGAGGCACGACCTCGACCCGGCGCTCGTCGCCGCCATGATCTACGCGGAGAGCCGGTTCGACCCGAATGCGCGCTCGGAAGCGGGCGCGGTCGGGCTCATGCAGGTGCTTCCCGAGACCGCCGAGTTCATTGCCCGGAAGACCGGTGGGGAGGACTTCGTTCAGGCCGATCTGCGGGATCCCGAGATCAACGTTCGCTACGGCACCTGGCTGCTCGACTACCTGCGCGACTACTACGAGGGAGACGTGTCCGCAGCGCTCGCGGCGTACCACGCCGGCCCTGGCAACGTGGACGCGTGGCGACGCGCTAATCAGGGCATCGCGTTCCCGGAGACCGAGGCCTACGTGCGAGAGGTCGAGCGCGTCAGGCGCGTCTACGAGCACGCGTACCGGGAGCAGCTGCGAGAGTAGGCGGCTCGACCGCCGCTCGAACGAACTCGATCAGGGCATCGACGTCCCGGATCGGCTCGCCGAACGCCATCTGCATGACGACGCCGTTCGTGACGAGGCCGATGAAGCCCGCGACGCGCTCGGCGGGGAAGTCCTCGCGGAGCACGCCGCGCTCCTGCTCCCCACGCACGTGCTCGACGAGAAGCGGGGCGAGCTCCGTCTGTGACCGCTCCTCGTGGCGGCGCGCGAACTCCTTGTCGGTTCGGACCTTGCGCGTGATCTCGAGGTACACGCCGAGCCACTCCGGGTCCTCCTCGACCACCTTCCGCAGCGTCGCCTCCCAGCCGCGCTCGAGCCAGAGCCTGACGAGGCGCTCGTTGTCCCGCCAGGCGAGCTCGAGGAAGAGGTCCTCCTTGGAGGGGAAGTAGTTGAAGATCGCGCCGCGCGAGAGGCCGGTCGCCTCCTCGAGCTTCGCGACGGTCGCGCCCTCGTAGCCGTGCTGGGAGAAGGCGCCGCGTGCTCCGGCGAGAATCTGCTCGCGCCGCTCGGTCTTGCGCTCCTCGGAGATCTTGGGCATCGACGAGATCGTACTTTACAAAACAGTACGGACGTTTTATTATAGACGCATGACGACCGCGCCGCTTTCCCCGGTCAAGACCCGTGCCGTCGGCGCGCTCGTCCTCGCGGAGACCGTCTCGATGATCGGTACGCGCATGACGTACCTCGCGCTGCCCTGGTTCGTGCTCGTCACGACGGGGTCCCCGGGGAAGATGTCGCTCGTCCTCGCGGCGGAGATCCTGCCGATGGCGATCCTCGGCGTCCCGAGCGGGGCACTGGTACAGCGTCTCGGCTCTCGTACCACGATGCTCCTGTCGGACGCCGTGCGCGTGCCGATGCTCGCCTCCGTGCCGCTCCTGCACGCGTCCGGGCACCTCACCTTTCCGCTCCTGCTCGCGATCGTCGCGCTTCTCGGCTGCTTCGCGCCGCCGTACTTCGCCGCTCAGCGCACGATCCTGCCCGAGCTCGTGGGGGAGGACGAGAGGCGCATGTCGCAGGCGAACAGTGCGATCGAGGGCGGAACCGCCTTCGCCGCGCTCATCGGGCCCGCGCTCGCGGGCGTCCTCATCCCGTTCCTCGGTGCTGCCAATGTGCTCTACGTCGACGCTGCGACCTACCTGGTCGCCTTCCTGTTGGTTCTCGTCTTCGTACCGCGGCGGGCGTCGGTCGCACAGGGCGCGACACACGGCGTCCTCGCGGGTCTGCGCTTCCTCGCGCGCGACCGGCTGCTCGCCCCGATGGGCGTGACGATGGTGGTCTTCGGGCTGTTCAGCGCCGGGCTCTCGGCCGGTCTGCCCGTCTATGCCTACGACGCGTTCGACGGGAGCTCCCGGATCGCCGGCCTCTTCTACGCGGCACTCGGCGCCGGGGCGATTGCCGGCACCGTCCTGGCCGTTCTCGTCGTTCGCAGGGTGGCCCCGCTCAGGCTCGCCGCGTACGGGATCCTCGCGTTCTCGATCCCGCTGTGGGTGATGCCTCTTCTGCCGCCGTGGCCGGTCGTCTTCGTCGCTCTCTTCGTCGCGATGCTCTTCACGCCCCTCGTGAACGGCCCGATCATCGCGGTGATCACCGCCCGGACGCCCGTGGAGCTCCGGCCCAAGGTCATGACGGCGCTCATCTCGGCGAGCACGCTCGCCGCGCCTCTCGGCTTCCTGCTCGCCGGGCAGGTTCTCGAGCACTGGGGCGTCGTCACCTTGTTCACGGCGGTTGTCGCGGGGATCTCGTGGATGGCGATCGTGTTCGCCGCGATCGTGTGGCGGCAAGCGGACGGCGAGCCCGCGACCGAGCTGGCCGTCACGTAGCCCGAGAGCGACCGCCGGCGCGGGACGGAGTTCGCGCCGGCGGTCGACCTTTCCCCTCGCTTACGGTCTGAGCGTCGCCGTCCAGCTGATCGTGCCGGACGAGCACTGGTAGGGCGTCCCGTCGTACCTGAGTCCGTAGTTCATGACGATCGTCCCCGTCACCGAGGTCGCGGTGCCCCACCTGCCCTCGATCCGGCCGTCCCAGTGCGTCCACTCCGCGTCGCCCTGCACCCGCGAGCCGTCCCAGTTGCCGGCTGCGGCGAACGTGCCGTCGTCTCGAATCGTGAACACGGTGTCCCCGAAGTCCTCGCCCCCGGTGAGCGTCAGGCCGCCGTTGCACGGCGCGGGCAGGTCGTTCACGCGCAATCCTGTGAAGGTTCGGTTGGCGTTGACGGTCAGGAAGACGAAGTTCCCGTTCTGCGTCTGACCTTGGTAGGAACCGGCTGTGACGGGCGCTCCTGGCGGCGGAGGCGGTGGCTGAGGAGGTGCCGGCGGCTCGGGCGACGGCACGCCCGTGATGATCTCGCAGTCGGACGCGATCTTGTCCGAGGCGTCGCCGCGCGCTGTGTCCTGACCGGCGCCACAGGCAAGTCTGTCTGCACCCGGGCCGCCAACGAGGAGGTCGTTGCCCGGCCCGCCGACAAGGGCGTCGTTGCCGCCGAGACCGTAGAGCCTGTCGTTCCCGCCCTTGCCGCTCAGCTTGTCGTTCTGGGCCGTGCCCTTGAGCGTGTCGTTGCCGGCGGTTCCGTTGATCGTCGCGGCGCCGACGGTCGCCGCCGCGACGAGTAGAGCTCCGCAGGCGACCGAGACGATGAGGGCCGTTCGTCTCCTGCTGTTCATCGCATTCTCTCCTCACCGACGAGAGGTCGGCGCTTGGTCGTGTGGGTGCAACGTGGGGACGAGTGCTCAAGAAACGCTCGAGCCCGTGCGGGTGGGCGTGCGACGGCCGCCCACCCGTCCCCCCTCCCTCAGCTGCGAAGGACGAGCTGCGCGCAGCTGAGCGCGCTCGTGTTGCCCGCCCGGTCGGTTGCCCGCACGCAGTGCCGGTAAGCGCCGTCGGGCGCCTTCGCCGGCACGGCCCACGGGGTCGCGACTGTTTTCTGGCCGACCGCAGGCACGAAGCCGCGCCTGATCGTCGCGATCGTCGCGCTGCCCCGCTTCACGACGAGCGACAGGCTGGCCTCGCCCGAGTCGTCGGAGACCGACGCGAGGAGCTTCACGGTTGCACCGCGCCGTCCCGTGCTCGCGAGGGCCTTCGCCGACGGCGCCGCGACGTCGGGCGGCTTCGGCAGCTGCAGCTCACCCGCTCCGTACGTGCTGTCCGGGCCGGGAGTCCCGAGGTCGCGTGCGCTCCGCGCGAGGTAGTCCCTGATCCCGTCGGGACCGAGTGTCGGGAACGCCTGCTTGACGAGCGCCGCTGCGCCCGCGACCTCCGGCGAGGAGGCCGACGTTCCGGCGAACCCCGACGGGCAGCCCGCGAAGCTGCCGTAGGTCGCGCTCGAGACGCTGTCGTGGCCGACCAGATCGGGCTTCGTGCGGCCGTCGATCGTCGGCCCCTGCGAGCTGTACGGCTCGAGCGCCCGCGACTGCCAGCAGAGCGCGCCCACCGCGAGCGCCGAGGGTGAGGTCGCAGGTGCGGCGATGCTGCCCGCGGCGACGAAGTACTCGAGCGGCGGGCTCCAGCTCACGAAGTCGATGCGCGGGTTCGAGCGGACGCTGTAGCCGCGGATCGCCCAGAAGACCGTGAGATCGTGTCCGCTCGACTGCTCCACGCACAGCCCCTCGAACGGCGGCTCGCCACCGCCCTCGCCCTGCTCCTCCTCGGAGCTCGCGAGCAGCACGTTCGCGCCCGAGAGGAAGAGGCCGAGGTCGAAGTCGGAGACGCCGGCGGGCCACTCGTCCCACTTCAGAATCCCGCAGATCTCCGCTCCGTCGGGCCAGATGAAGCTATTGCCGACGTCGCCGTTCGGGTTCCACATGTGAGCGTGGCCGGTGGGGTTATACGTGCCGCTCCAGTGGTTCTCGCCCTCGTTGCCGGCCGAGTTGACCCAGAGGATCCCGGCGGCCCGTGCTCCGGAGACGATCTGGCTGAAGCGGTCGTTGCCGTCGTTTCGGAAGGGTCCTTCCCAGCCGGCCGAGTGGTTGATCACGTGGACGCCTTGGCTTTTCGCGTACCGGACGGCTGCCTCGAAGTCGGTCTCGTCCGCGATGCAGACGAGGTAGAGCTGTGCCTCCGGGGCCATCTCGTGGACGATCTCCGCGACCGCAGTCCCGTGGTCCTCGGCCGACGTGAGCCCTCCGTCGCAGAGATCCTGGGTGACGACGTTCGCGGGCAAGTCGCCGTCGGCCTGGCGCTGGGCGAGGCCAGCGAAACCGCCGTCGATGATCGCGACCTTCACGCCCTTGCCGGTGAAGCCCTTCGCGTGCCAGGCGGCCGCGAGCGTCGCGTCGACCGCCTCGCCGCCGACGGCGTGCGCGCTCCGGACATAGTCCTCGCCACGGTGGGTCGCCGCGATTCGCAGCGCGCGTCGGGCGGGACCGGATGCGCTCCAGCGAGTCTGCGCGAGCGCGCCGGCCGGCCGCTCGAACACGTGCTCCCGCGCTTCCGTGAGGAAAGGACGGCTCGCCGGGGACTGGCTCGAGGAGGCGGGCGCCGACGCCACGAGCGCGAGTGAGACGAGGGCGGCGCCTACGAGCATCCCGCCCGGCAGAGTGCTGCGAAGTACGAACATCGGTGCCTCCCTGGGGCTCGTTGACACCGGCACCGTGGCCGAGAGCTCTCAAGCCGCGCTCAAGAATTTCCTCGCCGCGTGATCGTCAGCGGCCGACGAACTGAATCGTCGTGCGGCTCGAGAGGATCAGGCGGCCGCCGTCGTACCAGCGCCCGCTGAGCTCGTGCCAGCCGACCGGGAGCCCGTCGGGGAACTCGGCGACGTTGGTCTTGCGCACGGGCATCCCCGACTCCGAGTGCACGTCGGTGAGCATCGAGACGGGGGCGCTCCGTCCACGTCGAGCTCGAACCGCGTGCCCGGACCCTCGAGCGCGCCGGCGCTCTCGGGCGAGTCGGCGGCGAAGCCGTAGCCCACCCAGAAGGGCGTGTCGGCCGGATACATCGTCGGCGTCGCCCCTCCCGGGAAGATCCCGGTCCGTCCCTCCTTGTCCGACAGCCCGTTGGCGGGCGAGACCGTGACGACGAGGGCAGCCAGGGAGACCTCCTCGGTGGGCGCATTCGCATGGCCGCACGATGCGCCTACTCGCTCAAGAACCGCTCGAGGCATGGAAATCGAGCGTGAGCCGTGAGAAAGTGCGGTACAGCACACGAACGAGGGGAACCGATGGACGGAGCGAGCGGGGCAGGCACCCCAGAGCTGGACGTGCGCCTGCTCGGCCCTTGCGAGGCAGTACGTGTGGGCGCGTCCGTCGCGCTCGGCGGGGCGAAGCCGCGGACGCTCCTCGCCGTGCTCGCGCTCGAGCCGGGTCGCGTGGTCTCCGTCGACCGGCTCGTCGAGGCGCTCTGGCCGGGCGATCCGCCGGAGACCTCCTCGCACGCGATCCAGGTGTACGTCTCGCAGCTGCGGAAGGCGCTCGGGCCCGTGATCGCGACCCAGGCGCCGGGTTACGTGCTCGAGCTTCCCGCGGAGCGCATCGACGTTCATCGCTTCACGCGGCTCGCGCACGAGGGAAGGGGCGCGCTCGAGGGCGGCGACCCGGTCGCAGCCGAAGGAGCCCTCCGCGAGGCGCTCGCGCTCTGGCGCGGGCCGGCGCTGGCCGACTTCCTCTACGAACCGTTCGCGCAGACCGACATCGCCCGGCTTGAAGAGCTGCGAACGGTGGTCCTGGAGGAGCGGATCGACGCCGACCTCGCGCTCGGCCGCCACGCGGAGCTCGTACCGGAGCTCGAGGCGCTCGTCCAAGCTCAGCCGCTGCGCGAGCGGCCGCGGGCGCAGCTCATGCTCGCGCTCTACCGCTCGGGCCGACAGGCAGACGCGCTCGCCGCCTACCGCGCCGCCCGCGAGACCCTCGTCGAGGAGCTCGGCATCGACCCGGGCCCCGAGCTGCGCGTGCTCGAGGCCGCGATCCTGCGCCAGGACGAGTCACTGCTGCTCGAGGAGGGGCCGCCGACCCGGCCCGCGATGCAGTTCCGCAGGCTCGTCACGATCCTCTTCGTCGACATCGTCGAGTCGATGGCGCTCGCCGAGGAACTCGACCCGGAGGCGCTCGGACAGGTTCTGCGCAGCTACTTCGAGACGGTCTCGGCCGCGCTCACCCGCCACGGCGGCACAGTGGAGAAGTACGCGGGCGACGCGGTGATGGCCGCCTTCGGGATCCCGATCGCGCACGAGGACGATGCACTGCGCGCCGCTCGCGCCGCGCTCGACATCCGGGTCGGGATCGCGGCGCTCAACGAGCAGCTCGTGCGCCAGCACGGCGTGGGGCTCGAGATCAGGACGGGAATCGAGGCGGGCGAGGTCGTCGCGACGCCGGCCGACGCGAGGCAGCGGCTCGTCACCGGCGAAGCGGTCGGCATCGCGTCGAAGCTCGAAGCGTCCGCGGGCGCGGACGACATCGTCGTCGGCGAGGCGGCCGCGCGGCTGATCGACCACGCCGCCCGGCTCGAGCCGCTGGGCGACGTCGACATCAAGGGCCTGAGCCGGCCTGTCTCCGCGTTCCGGCTCGTCGAGCTCGAGCCCGCGGCGCCCGCCTTCGCGCGCCGCCTCGACGCACCGCTCGTCGGACGCAAGCGCGAGCTCGCGGCGCTGCGGCGCTCGCTCAAGCGCGCGGTCGACTCCGGCTCGGCGCGAGTGTCGGTCGTGGTCGCGCCGCCTGGGGTCGGCAAGTCGCGGCTGGCCGCGGAGTTCGCGCGTCGCGCCAAGGGCGTCACCGCGCTCTGGGGCCGCTGCCTCTCCTACGGCGACGGCATCAGCTACTGGCCGCTGCGCGAGGCGCTCGCAGGCGCGGGGGAGAGCGCCGAGCGCGACGCCGTCCTCGCAGCGCTCGACGCCGACACGCCGCCGCCCGCGCTCGAGATCGCGTTCCTCTTCCGGCAGCTCTGCGAAGCGTTAGCGCGCGAGCGGCCGCTCGTCCTCGTCGTCGACGACGTCCATTGGGCGGAGCCCACGCTCCTCGAGCTCATCGAGCACCTCGCGGACAGGGGGGAAGCGCCGATCCACGTCGTCTGCCTCGCGCGGGAGGAGCTCGCCGATACGCGACCATCCTTCCTCGAGGGACATACGAACGTGGACCGCATCGAGCTCGACCTGCTCTCGGGCGAAGAGACCGAGGCTCTCGTCGACGCGCTCGGCGGGACCATCCTCGAGACCGATCAGCGGCGGCGCCTCGTCGAGACGGGGGAGGGCAATCCGCTCTTCCTCGAGCAGCTCCTCGCGCTCGCGCTCGAAGGCGGGCTCGGGGTCGAGCGGCCGCCGGAGACGATCCAGGCGCTCCTCGCGGCGCGCCTCGACGGGCTCGGCCCCGGCGAGCGAGCAGTGCTCGAGCGCGGTTCGGTCGTGGGGAAGGAGTTCAGCGAGGAGGACGTCGTCGCTCTGCTCGAGCCGGACGCAGCGTGCACGGTCGGCTCGCATCTCGAGACGCTCGCCGCCCGCGGGTTCGTGCGGCCAGATAGAGACGGCGTGTTCGCCTTTCGACACGTGCTCGTGCAGGACGCGGTGTATCGGGCCGCGCCGAAGCGCCTGCGCGCGGAGCTGCATGAGCGGTACGCGGATCGGCTCGACGAGACGTCGCCGGACTTGGCCGAGCTCGACGAGTTCGTCGGGTACCACCTCGAGAAGGCCTACCGGCTGCGGACGGAGCTGGGGGAGAGCGATCGGCGTACGGAGCGACTCGCCGAGGATGGAGGGCGCCGGCTTCGCACCGCCGGCTTCCGATCCTCGCGCCGGGGTGATGTTCCGGCGACGATCGGACTCTTCGAACGAGCAGTAGGTCTCGAGAGCGATGAACACGTGCGCCGTGAGCTCAGCTTGCATCTCGGTGTTGCGTACTACGCGGCACGTCGAACCGACGAGGCGATAGAGCTGCTCTCGATGTTGAGCGACGAGTCTCGCGCGGCCGGCGATGAGCTCATCGAGGCCCGTGCCCGATTGGAGCTCGAGTTCATACGTGTAAGGCATCAGGGCCGGACCGCTGACGAGCTCCTAAAGTGTGCCGAGTCCGCAATCCCGATCTTCGAGCGTCACGGCGACCATCGAGCGCAGGGAAGGGCGTGGTTGTTCGCCGGTTGGGTCCTTGGCGGTCATCGCGCTCAGTACGCCGCCTGGGTTGCGGCCGCTGAACAAGCACTCGAGCACTACCGCCAGGCAGGTTGGTCGATTGCGACATGTGTCGGCGAGGTAGCCGCTGGGCTGTACTGGGGTCCTGCTCCGGTACGCGCTGCGATCGAGCGTTGCAAGCAGCTGCTCGAGGAGGAGTCCTCCGACCGCTTGGCAGTGGGATATCTCGAGTCCTTCCTCGGTGGGCTGGTCGCCCAGGCGGGTGACATCGAGGCGGGACGACTGCGTGCCCAGGATGGTCTGCGAATCCTCGACGAGCTCGGAGTGGGCCAATCGGCGCTTGCGTACAGCCGCACACTGCTGGGTGAGATCGAACTGCTCGCCGGCGACGCGATGGCTGCAGAACGCGTGCTACGCAGCCTGTGCGCGGATCTCGAGCGCGTCGGTGAGGTTAGCCAGTTGGCAAGCAGGGCCAGCGATCTCGCCGAGGCGCTTGTATTGATGGGTGGGCTGGACGAAGCTGACGCATGGACGACTCTTGCGCAGAGACGCGCGGCTCCCGATGACGTCAACGCACAGATGATGTGGCGCCCGGTACGCGCGCGAATCTTGGCCCGGCGCGGGATGACACGCGACGCCGAGCGCCTAGCACGTGAAGGCATCCGCCTGGCGGAGACGACCGACGACCTGAATCGCCGGGGTGAGGCCTGGCGAGATCTGGCTGAGGTTCTGCGCCTGGCCGGACGAGTAACAGAGGCGGAAGACGCGCTCACGCGTGCGATGCACCTCTTTGGTCAGAAGGGAAACCGAGCGGCCCTTAGGGACGCTCGAAGGGGACACCAACAACTGGCGCCCGCATAGCAAGAGGCCCGCTCCGTGCGGGCCTCTTGCTGCTCCCTCGCGCTGGTGCCTAGCCCGGGCCAGGGCCCCCGCCGTTCGCCGAGGCGACGAGCGGGGCCGCGAGCGCGAGCAGTCCGACCGCGAGCACGACGAGCGTGCGGTGCATGCGGGTGACCTGGCGCATCGTTCTCTCCTCTCGGGATTCGTCTGTGCGCCGGTCACGCTCGATCCGACCCCTAACCGCCCACCCACGGGCGGCCAACGAGTCACTAATTTCTTCGTAATTACGGTGCTTGATTTCCATGCGCCGTATGCTCGATTTCTGACGACTATTTCTCATCGAAAGAGCTCTGATTCGACGCTGGCAGAATCCCGATCCTTTCGCGTCGAGAGATCGGGATATTCCGTACGCAGCGTTCGGGTGCAGCCGGAACGCGACGCGCTTGATCAACACGAAGGAGAGCGGGACGAGCGAGCCCCGCCGGCCGGCGATCACACCACCGACGGACGCAGCGAAGGCGCTGGCTCGACCTCGACCGCGTGCGCGAGCGTGCGCTCGAGCATCGCCGCGAGACGAACGAGCCCGGGCCGCAGGCTCGGCTTCACGTGCAGCAGCGCAGGCGTCACCGTCAGGCGGACGTCGCAGCCTGCATCGGCGAGATCGACGAGTTCCTCGACGCGGTTCGCCGCGTGGGGAGGGGTGGCACGGCGACCGACCCGGAGGTGATCTCGCAGCTCCTCGGCCGCAAGCGCGACGTGGGCCCGCTCGACAAGCTGACCCCGCGCGAGCGCGAGGTGCTCGAGCTGATGGCGCAGGGGCTCTCGAACCGTGGGATCTGCGAGAAGCTCGTCGTCAGCCCGAAGACCGTCGAGACGCACGTGAGCTCGATCTTCTGGAAGCTCGATCTCCTGCCCGCGCAGGACGAGCAGCGCCGGGTGCTGGCGGTGCTCGCCTACCTGCGCGCGTAGCCTTCCTCAGCCTCTCGGCAGCGGCTGCCAGTCGATGCGGCCGCCGACGCGGAAGAGCGCGCCCTGGATCGGGATCGTCGTCAGGTCCGTGCAGTCCGGCTTCATCATCTGGATCACGCAGTTGCCCTGCGTCCCGCCCGTGAAGTCACAGGTCGCGATCGCGATCAGCGTGCCGTCGGGGGCCCAGACCGGCAAGGCCTCCTGCAGCGGCGAGTCGGTGTCGGGAGCTGCACGATCTGGCTCCCGTTCGGTCTCGGCCCGCATCGTGAACGCGATCCGGCCGTTCGCTCCTGCAAACGTGCCGCTCGCCGACGTTGCGGACAGCGCGGCGAGCACGACGAGCACACCGAGCATCGCACCCAGCCTCGTGTACTTCATCTGCTCCGCCTCTCTCCTGAACCGTTTGACGGTCGAAGCTTTGACGGGGAGTTCTCGAGGAACGCTCGAGCTCTGCGCATCTCGGCGCTGATCACTCCGCGCCCGGGACTCGTGGAGTTCAGGCTGGTAGAAAGGTGGACTTCCGACTACCCTTACACCATGGCTCTCAACATCAAGGACTCCGTGACCGAGCAGCTCGCGGCCGAGGTCGCCGAGCTCGCGGGAGAGACGAAGACAGGCGCGATCCGGGTGGCGCTCGCGGAGCGGCTCGAGCGCCTCCGCGCCCAGGAGTCCCGAGAGGACCGGGCGGCACGGATCAGGCGCGTGCTCGAGGAGGAGATCTGGCCGCTGATCCCGCCCGAGGTGCTGGATCAGCCCCCGATGACCAAAGCAGAGCGCGAAGAGATTCTCGGATACGGGCCGGAGGGGTATTGATCGTCGACAGCTCTGCGCTCGTGACCGTCGTGCTCCGCGAGCAGGGTTACGAGAGATTCGAGGACGCGCTGCGCGCTACCCCGGCCGTCGGCGTCGGCGCGCCCACGCTCGTCGAGACAGGGATCGTCCTGCACGGTCGGATAGGTGCTCTCGCCCAAACGGTGCTCATCCGGCTGCTCGACGACGTCGACGCGACGTGCATCGCATTCGGCGATCGGCACTGGCGGGTCGCCCTCGCCGCGTTCGCTCGCTTCGGTCGAGGTCGCCATCGCGCGGCGCTGAACTTCGGCGACTGTCTGACGTATGCCGTCGCGAAGGTCGCGAACGAGCCGCTTCTCTGCCGGGGAGACGACTTCGCGCACACCGATCTCGAGCTCGCCTGAGCCGTTTCGTTGTCGAGGCAGAGCGAGCACCGCCGAGTGCCGGCGGCGCTCGCCTACCTGCGCGCGTAGCCGCGTCTACCTCGTGATCGGCTGCCAGTCGGGGCTCTGGTCCGCCCACCACGACGCGCACGAGAACGTTCCACTCGTGATCAGGAAGTCGTCCCACGCGACGTCGACTGCCTCGTCTCCGAATCGGTTCAGGAAGGTGTTCGCCGACAGCCCGAGTGCCGTGTCGTCCAGCGTCGTCGTCCCCGAGGCGATCTGCGTCCAGCCCGACCCGTTCCAGAAGAAGCCTGTCATGGTCGACCCGACGCGGGTCAGCCTTAGAGAGCCGGCGAGATCCGTCGTGTCGACGTCGGTAAACGTCGGCGGAATCCAGGTGGCGTACTGCTCGCCCCAGACCTGGCTCTCCCGAAGCACCTGCCCGCCCGTGTCGAACGCGTTCAGGTTGACCTGGACGCCGTTGGCGCTCGGCCACGTCTCGAGGCTGATCTCGGCCTGAACGTCGAAGTCGCCCACGAGCTTGCAGTTCGAGCCGATGTGAGCGTCGATGTTGTCGAACGGCCCGCCCTGCTGGGCGTCGGCGGTGAAGCTCTCCAGGATCCGGCCGTCGGCTTGCGTCAGGCTCGAGCCCGTCCCGAGGAGAATGGTGCGCCAGAACGGGTCGATGTGGTCGTCCGAGAACGTGTCGAGATACGGGATGCGCGGCGTCGAGACCTCGGTCTCGCCCGTTCCGTCCGAGTTCATGACGTAGTTCGCGCACCGCTGGTTCGGGCCCGGGTCGGTGCAGGCGCTGAAGACGATCTTGTCGCCGTCGGGCGAGAAGCTCGGCGCCGACTCCACCCGGTTGTCGGTGTTCGTGAGCTGGACGAGGCCCGTGCCGTCCTTGTGGACGGAGAAGAGGTCGACGCCCTCGTCGCCGAAGCTCAGGAAGACGAGGTCGTTGCCGGTCGGCGACCAGTTGGCCTGCACCTCGAACGTCGATCAGCGACGGCGGCGTCACCATAGTCGTGACGCCCGACAGCGTATTCAGGGTGAAGAGGTGCTGCCCTTCCGCCGCGGTCAAGCGGCTGAACGCGATCATCGGGCCCCGAGGCGCGGCGGACGCCCAGGCGTTGTCGTACGGCCGTCGGTGAGGTTCTCGAGGCCGGTGCCGTCCGGGTTGATCCGGTACACGTCGCGGTCGGGAATCGCACTGCGGTGAAACAGGATCCGGCCGTCGTTCGTCCAGCTCGGCCACCGGTTCCCGGCCCCGGTGGTGTGCGTGACCTGGCTGACGTTCGAGCTGTCGGCACTCATCGTGAAGATCTCGTCGTTGCCGTCGCGGTTCGAGACGTGGACGATCCTGTCGCCCGCCGGCGACCAGTGCGGTTGGGTGTCGGCCGACGGATCCGCGTCAGGTTGACCCGGTTCGTGCCGTCCGGGTCCATGGTGTAGATCTCCAGGTCTTTGTCGCGGGTCGTCTGGAACACGATCTTCCCGTTCTGGCCCGGGAAGGCGGCCTTCGCGGTCGTGGCGCCGCCGCCGACGAGCGTTACCGCCGCCACGAGGCCGAGCGCTGCGATCGCGGTCGCCCCGAGCGCGCGGCTTCTCCATGCGTGCATCTCCCACTCCCGTCCGGTCGATTGCCCGGATCGTGCGGCGCCGTCCTCAAGAACCGCTCGAGGCGGATCTCGCGCGTCCGACGCATGACGAGCACCGCCGCGTATGCGGTGCACGCCTTCCTGCGCGCGTAGTCCGGTCTAGCCGACGAGCCCTACCCGCTCAGCTTCGAGGCCAGACCGGTGACGCCGTCGCTTCCGCTGACGCGGACCCGGCGAAGCTCGTACGGCTTCTCGGGAGTGGCGAGGCCCTCGATCGTGGTCGTCGCTCCCACGTACCCGGCACGGCGAACCGCGCGGATCACATCGGCGTCGTATCTCCCGGACGGGTAGCAGAAGGAGTCCACCGGAACTCCGAAGCGCGAACGGAGTACAGCCCTCGAGCCCGTGACCTCGCGTGCGAGTGCCGGCCCGTCCAGGCCCGTCAGGTCCGGATGCGTGAGCGAGTGGGATGCGAGCTCCCATCCGGCTGCGATGAGCGTCCGCACCTTGAACGGACTCAAGCCGCCCCTGACGTGGAGGTTCTTGACGGTGAGATTGAGGACACCTGGCCACGAGTGCGTCCGCATGTGCGGCAGTGCGGCCTCGGCGACGCTACGGTACCCGTCGTCGAACGAGATGACGATCGGCTTCCGGGGGAGAGCGGCCCCGTGATGCCAGTGATTCCAGACGTCTCGCTGCGTGACCGCACGGTATCCATGTCGCGCGAGCCACCTCATCTGTCCGGCGAAGTCGGCTTCGCTCACGTACAGATCCGGATAGGGCGCTCCCGGCGGTGGATCCGCGATCACGTGGTACATGAGGATGGGGACGGGTGCGGTCGCGTTCGCGCGGTCCGCCGCCGAGTGGCCTGACGGGACGAGCGTGAACGTGAGAGCGGCGACTGACGCCGCGACTGTGGTGATGCGTGAAGTAGTCATGGCCGGCACGGTCGGAGGCGCCTCCAACCGGCCGGCAACGGGTGGCCAACCGACGGCTAATAGCGGTTACCGAGTCATCCGGGACCGCTCGAGCGGACGCGAGCGTGCACAGCTTCATCGGCGTGTGACTCTCAGAGTTGTCCAGAACGCGGAGAGGCAGTACACGCCTCTCTTCACGCGGAGTGCTGACCGATGTCAGTGCGGATCCTGGTGCGAGAGCGCTGGGACCGCCAGGCGTCTGGATCGAGACCGTGTGGAGCCTCACGGCGCCAGCTCGGCTGGCAGCCCAGTGTGCGGTAGAAGTCGACAGTCGCGAGGTAGCGGTCGATCTCCTCGACGAGCTTCTCGGTGTCGACGTGCTCGGGCATCGCTGCAGCGTTCACGAGTTCGCTCAAGACCTGCTCAAGTCGAATCGGAAGCGTGCGCGCGTGCCGTTCCTGCGCGTGTCGGAGACCGCGAGCTCGACGTAACGAGCCGTCCCCAGAGGAACCAGCGAGTGGCTGAGCACCACGCGGTAGCGACCAGGTGCGCGGACGTGGTTCTGCATCGTGCCGGGCGCCCAGCGCTCGTCGAACTCCGACGCGGTCGGGATCGTCACGCGGAAGTCGGCGGCCGTGCTCCAGCCCTGCACGACGCGACCGCGAGCGTCCAGCACTCTCCAGCGCAGGAGCGCCGGCATGACGGGGAGGTCGTGCCAGGGCCGCGGCACGGCGAGCGGCGTCTCGTCGTACGCCTCTGCGACGAGGAGCCCGTCGTCGATCACGACCGACCGGATGCTCGGAGTCGTGTCGTCCACGAACGGCCCCATCGCGCCGTGACGCAGCGGATTGAGGTAGCGACCGCTCCGCTTCTCGGAGAAATGGACGTGTCCGTACGGCTCTTCGACCCGGCCGATCACGGTCTCGTACGCGACGACGCGCTGACCGGAGCGGATCGTCGGGATCACGTGCCAGTAGCTGAACTCGACACCCTCGCTGCCCTCGATCTCGACCGTGGTCGAGTGCAAGGAGTGGATGTAGGCGGTTCCGGTGAGTGTTGCGTACACCGGTGTCCCGTTCGGCGCAGAGATGTCGATGCCGAAGTGGAACTGCCGCGACTCGCCGTGGTTCGCGATGCGGGGATCGCCGAAGAAGCCGCGGACCGGATGCTGCTTCCCGAACGGCTTGACGGGCCAACGATACGAGTACGGGCCGGGGTCTCCCTTCGGCACGTGCGGCTTTGGTGCCGCCACCGGCGCCGCTGTGGCTGGCGCAGGCGGCTCCTTCGATGCGGTCGCTCCAGCTTGTGGCGTCGTGGTGGACGTGCATGCGATCGTCGTTGCGACCGCGAGGGCGGCTCCGAGGGAGAGCCGCGCGACGAGACGTTCGGAAGAAGCAGTCATGGCCCGCACAGTCGGAGGGAGCTCCAACCGGCCGGCAACGGCCGGCTAACCCGCCGCTAACGGCGTCTTTGAGCGGGTCCTGAGCGGTGCCGAGTGTCACTCGGACGGTGCTGGACACGAGGACGCTCCATGACCTAAGGTCGCCTGTCACGCTCGATATCCGGATACTGGGGCCGCTCGAGGTGCTCGCCGACGACCGCCCGGTCGGGCTCGGCGGCAAGCGTCAGCGAGCCGTGCTCGCCGCGCTCCTCCTCCAGGCCCGGCGCGTCGTCCCGACGGACCAGCTCGTGCACGACCTGTGGGGTGCGGAGCCGCCGAGGACGGCCCCGACCTCGCTGCACAACCTCGTCTCGCAGCTGCGGCGCCTGCTCGGCCCCGACGTACTCGTCACGCAGGCGCCGGGCTACGTCCTCCAGGTGCGCTCGGAGCAGATCGATGCGTACCGCTTCGAGCGCGCGCTCGGCGACGCGCGCCGCTTCAGGCCGGACGAGCGGCGCGAGCTCCTCGCGAAGGCGCTCGCCCTGTGGCGCGGGCCGCCGCTCGCGGAGTTCGGCTTCGACGACTTTGCGCAGGCCGAGATCCGCCGGCTCGAGGAGCTGCGCCTCGTCGCGCTCGGGGAGCGGATCGACGCCGACCTCGAGCTGGGACGGCACGCCGAGGTCGTCGGCGAGCTCGAGGCCCTCGTCGGGGAGCACCCGCTCCGCGAGACGTTCCGCCGGCAGCTCATGCTCGCTCTCTATCGCTCGGGGAGGCAGGCCGAGGCGCTCGACGCGTACCAGGACGCCCGCTCCCGGTTCGTGGACGAGCTCGGGATCGAGCCCGGCCCGGAGCTCCGCCGGCTGCAGGCCGAGATCCTCCGCCACGACACCGCGATCGCGCTCGCGCCGGCGGAGGCGGACGTCGACGAGGACGGCGAGATCCTCAAAGCGCTCCTCACCGGCCGCCTCGTCCCGGTGCTCGGGCTGGACGGCGCGGGCGACCTGGCGACGCACCTCGCGCACTCGTTCGACGTGCCGTCCGACAGGCCCGTCGACCTCGCCCGCGTCTCGCAGTACGTCGCGACCATGAAGGGGTCGGGCCCGCTCTACGACGAGCTCCACGCGCGGTTCGAGGCGGCGGTCGAGCCCGGCCCGCTCCATCGCTTCCTCGCGCGACTGCCGCCGCTCCTGCGCGAGCGCGGCGCCCTGTACCAGCTCATCGTGACGACGAACTACGACCTGGCCCTCGAGCGGGCGTTCGAGGACGCCGGCGAGGAGCTCGACATCGTGGCGTACGTCGCCGCTGGAGCGCACCGCGGGCGCTTCTGGCACCGTCCGCCAGGCGAGGCGCCGCGGCCGATCGAGCTGCCGAACACGTACGCGACGGAGCTGTCGCTCGAGCGGCGAACGATCCTTCTCAAGCTCCACGGCGCCGTCGACCCGCTCCCGGAGCGGGAGTGGGAGAGCTTCGTCATCACCGAGGACGACTACATCGACTACCTCGGCCACTCGGAGCTGACGACGGTTGTGCCGGTCTCCCTCGTCGCACGCCTCCGGCGCAGCCATTTCCTCTTCCTCGGCTACGAGATGGCGGACTGGAACCTGCGGCTGATCCTCAACCGGATCTGGGGCGACCGGCCGGTCGCGTACCGCTCGTGGGCCGTGCAGCGCTCTCCGAGCGCGCTCGCCCGAGCGTTCTGGACGCGCTACGACGTCGCCGCGCTCGACGTCGACCCGATCGCGTATGTCGAGCTGCTCGAGCGACGGCTGGTCGCGACGTGAGCACGCTTCCCTCCTCGCCGTACAAGGGTTTGAGTGCGTTCGACGACTCGGACGTCGACGCGCTGCTCTTCTTCGGGCGCGAACGGGAGCGGGAGATCGTTGTCGCGAACCTCATCGCGTCACGCTTCACCGTCCTCTACGGCCCGAGCGGCGTCGGGAAGTCGTCTCTGCTGCGCGCCGCCGTCGCGCGCTCGCTGCGCGAGCTCCCGGAGCAGCCGTTCGTCGTCGTCTTCTCGCGCTGGGGGGACGACCCCGCGGCCGCGCTTTCAGACGCTGTGACCGGCGGGGAGGGGGCAACGCGAGTGCTCGGCGAGGCGCTCGTCGAGGCGCAGACCGATCGCGACGTCTACCTCATCCTTGACCAGGCGGAGGAGTACTTCCTGTACCACGGGGACGAGGCCGGGCCGGAATCCTTCGCGGAGGCTCTCCCGGCGGCGCTCTCGGCCCCGCTCCGGGTCAACGTCCTCGTCTCGCTGCGCGAGGACTCGCTCGCCAAGCTCGATCGGTTCGCGGGACGCATTCCGGGCCTGTTCGCGAACACGCTCCGGCTCGACCGCCTCGATCGGGCCGCCGCTCAGGCAGCGATCGTCCGACCCGCCGAGCGCTTCGGCGAGCTGGTCGGCGAGCCAGTCTCCGTGGAGGCGGCCCTCGTCGAACGCGTCCTCGACGAGGTCGGAACCGGCCGCATCGAGTCCGCGCTTGGCGGGCTCGGGGGCGTGGAGGATGACGACGGGGCCTCCGTGCGCATCGAGGCGCCGTACCTCCAGCTCGTCATGCAGCGCCTCTGGGAAGAGGAGCGGGCGCAGGGGTCGAGCGTGCTGCGGGCCGAGACCCTGGAGCGGCTGGGCGGAGCCCAGCACGTCGTCGAGGAGCACCTCGCGGGTGCGCTTGCCGGGCTCACCGAGCCGCAGAAGGACGTCGCGGCGAGGCTCTTCAACCACCTCGTGACTCCCTCGGGCACGAAGATCGCGCACGAGGTCTCGGATCTGGCCGCCTTCGGGGACGTCTCGCTCGACCAGGTCCGACCAGTCCTCGAGTGGCTGGCCGAGAGCCGGATCCTGCGGTCGCTCGAAGAGGGCGACACGGTGCGCTACGAGATCTTCCACGACGTGTTGGCCCATCCCGTGCTGGCGTGGCGCGCGAGGCACCGGACAGAGCGCGCCGTCGAGCGGCAGCTCGAGGAGCGTCACCGGCGCCGGTCGCGGGCGCAGCGCCTGGCCGCGCTCGGCCTCGTCCTTGCCTTCGTCCTCGTCGGCGCGCTGGTCTTCGCGCTCGTCCAGCAGCGGAACGCCGACGAGAAGGCGAAGGACGCTCGGGCCAGTGCGCTCGATGCATCCGCGATCGCTCTCCTTCCCGAGGATCCGGAGCTCAGTCTGCTGCTCGCCCGCGAGTCGGCGCGGCTCGCGCCCAGGCCGACGTCGGAGGACGCGCTGCTGCAGTCGCTCTTGAGCAGTCGAGTTCGCGCGACGTACGACGCGGGAGGGCCGATCGTCGCTGCCGCCTTCGTTCCGGGGGACGCGCCCACGGTCGCGTTCGTGGATGCCGTCGGGACACTCCGCGTGATCGACGTCGCGTCGGGAGACGCAGTCGCAACCGTCGACGCCGGCGCAGGCAGCACCGCAACCCCGTCGGCGGACGGTACGTATGTCGTCGTTCGCAGGGAGAACGAGCCTCCGACGATCGTCGAACTCCCCGGTGGAGAGACCCGCTGTGCGCTCGACGACCTCGGAGGACCCGCTGCCGACGCCGTCCCGGCAGGCAGCCGCGTGGTGGTCGTCAAGAACGGGGTCGGATCCGTCTGGACCGCGGAGACGTGCCAGCTCGAACGCACGCTCGGGCGCGTCGGGTCGACCGCCGTGCGCGTCACGGCCAGCGATGACGGTCGGAAGGCCGCGTTCCTCTCGGGTCGTGAGGCGCGTGTGTTCGATCTTGCGCGACCGCGCCAGCGGGTGCGCCGTCTCGTGCATCCAGGCGAGATCACGAGTCTCGCCTTCGGCCCGGGCGGAGACCGCATCGTCACTGGAGGACGAGACCAGCTCGCTCGTCTCTGGAACGGTCGCACCGGCCGTCGTCTCGCCGACCTCGCGGGGCACAAGGGCCAGGTGCTCGACGTCGCCTTCTCGCCGCTCGGCACCGAGGTCGCCACGGCCAGCACCGACGGAACGACGCGCATCTGGGATGCCGCGACCGGAGAGTTCGTCGTGCCGCTCTTCGGCCACACGGACTTCGTGCGAACCGTTGACTTCGCGCCGGACGGCCTTTCCGTCGTCACGTCGAGCGACGACGGCACCGCTCGCACGTGGGCACTCAACGGACGGCGTCTCGCAACGTTTGCCGGTCACCAAGCGCGCGTGGCCGACGCGCACTTCTCGCAGGACGGAGCGTGGCTGGTGACGGTTGGCGAGGACGGCGCCGTGCGGGTGTGGGATACGGGCGTGGAGCCGGACCTCGTCGAGGCCGATGTGGACCCCCCGGCGGAGCCGACGACGGAGGCGACGAGCCCGGACGGATCGACGACCGCGACCGCCGAGGGCTCGACCATCACGCTCGAGCGCCAGGGCGGCGACTCGACGGAGCTCGACGGGCATCGGCTCGCGGTCACTGCGCTGGCGTTCTCACCGAATGGCCGGAGGCTGGCCAGCGCGAGTCGTGACTCGGACGTGATCCTGTGGGATGTGAGCTCGGGCGCCGTGCTCCGTCGCCTACGCGGGCACTTCGGTGCCGTATCGGACGCCCGCTTCAGTCCGGACGGTCGTTGGATCGTGAGCGCCGGACCCAGGTCGGTCGGGCTGTGGCGCGCATCCGACGGTCGGTTGATCAAGTTGCTCGTCGGGCCCGAGGGGCCGTTCCTCGCGGCCGGGTTCGGAGACGATTCGCGAACGATCGTCGCACGGTCGGACGGGGACGTCGTCAGTACGTACGACTGCCGGCTGTGTGCCGGGATACCCGAGCTCCTCGCGCTTGCCGACGAGCGGCTCGACGCGACGGGTCGCGAGTTGACGGCGGAAGAGCACGAGCTCTACGGCTGATCGAGCACCCACCCCGGGTTCGGCAGGGTCGACTGAGCTCTCGGTGGGTCGCGCGCTACAGGCGCCGGCAGACGTCGCGAGAGAGATAGCCGTCGCGACACAGCTCCGGCTTCGGGGCACTGATCGCGAACGCGCTGCGGAGGTCGCGCGTGAACCAGACGTGGAGCATCTCGCTCGCACCCTGCGTGAGTCGTGCGCCAGGCAGGCAGCGGCCGCTCGGCGGAGGCTTGAGCCCTCGCTTCTTGCCCGCCTTGCAGACGACGTGGGAATGCCAGCGGAGGATCGGGCCTGCCGCCGTCGGTCCCACCTCACCGTCACGGGTGCTCCACATGGCGCCGACGAGGACGAGCGGACGCCCCGGCGCGTTGGCGTAGATCAGCGCCTTGGGACGCGTGAAGTCGAAGATCGAGCGCCCTCGCGGCTCTTCGTGACGCTCCGCGTGGAAGAAGAACACGCTCGTGTCTCCCGGCTTGCGTGCTCGGGAGCGCGTGTCGTACCCCGCCCGCTCCGCCACGCGGACGTCGCGCCACCTCCCTGCCATCGAGGCGGCCACGAGGCGGGCGAGGATGCTCTCGGCGCGTGCGCGCTGACGAGGCGTCGCCAGTGCGATCGACGGGTACTGCTGGAGGTGTGTGTTGATCCCGTGACGGGCGGTGGGCGGGAGGGTCCCGGAACTGTCGCGGGGGAGCTTGCACACGAGCGCCGGAGGTGTGGCCGGTCGCGCCGGGCCGGACGCCGTGAGCACGACGACGACCGCGAGGGCGGTACAGAGCCCGATCCGACTCTTCATGCTCGGATCGTCTCGTTGTGCGAGGACGTCGTCACTCACGGTCGCGCCAGCTTCATCCAGACGTTCTCGAGGAATCGCCATACGACGGGGTCGGACGTGACCGCGCGTGTGAGGTGGAACGCTCCGGCAGCGAGCACCCTCGCACCTGCCGGCGTCTCATAGTACGACATCTGTGCCGAGCGTCCGCGGCCGAACAAGTGTGGAATCTCGGCGACGATTTGGACGCTCGCAGGCGATGCCGCGCTCGCCCGGTCGATCTCGACTCCTCCGCGCGAGAAACGCGATCCAGGGCGAAGCCCCGTCCCCGCGAACAGGCAGCCGCGGGAGGGGCTTCGACGCACGACCCATCCGGCCCGCGATGTCCGCTGATAGCCGACGTACTGCACGCCGACCAGCCCTGCCTCGGGCCGGCCGACGTCCGGCCAGCTGTGCGCCTTCACGATGACGTCGTCGTCACGCTCGACGCGCCAGAAGAAGTTGTTCGCCGACAGGAACAGGAGGTTCCCTCCGAGGCCGCGATACCCCTCGACGAGGTCGTACTCGCGCTCGGTGACGTACTCGTGATGCCCGGCGAAGACGATGAGGTCGTACGCGCGCACGAGAGCGTCGGGGCTGCTCGCCCGCTCCAACTCGAGCTGGGACAGGTAGTCGACGCGTCTGCCGGCCCAGCTCAGCCAGTTCAGGAACCCGAGGTGGTAGCGGAATCCGTACGGCACGCCGCGGTCGAGATGCGGCCGACCGAGGCGCACGCTGTTGATCCGCTTTCCTGCGTACCACGAGTCCGCCATACCGTCGCCGTCGTCGTCACGGAAGTTGTACGCCTGCCACGTCAGGGTGGGGAGGACGACGGCGACCCGATGCATGCCGATCCGCCGCGGTGCGACGACGAGCGGGGCGAATCCGACGCGCCCGTCCTGTGCTTCGAGCTTGGCGAAGTACAGGCCGCTCGGCCACGACCCGGTTGTGACCCCGATCGTGCGCCGACGGGCAGGCGCGCCGAGGTGGCGGCGTCGCGTCACGCGGATGCCGTTCATCTCCATGTCCGTCTCGGTCGCCACGTGCTCCGGTTCCGACCGGAACATCTGGATCGTCACACCGCCCCTCGGAACGGCGACGGTGAGCGCGGCACGCTCGCCCGGCAGCTCACGAGCGCGAAGGCGGCCTCGACCGACGGCACGGCTCGACCGGCAGGCTCTGGGCCGGCGCCCTCGAGCGCGAGATCGACGCTCGAACGGGTCGAGCCCCCAAGGGCGCAGGCGGCGAGGCCCATCGCGACGGCGCAGATCAGGACCGGCCGGCTCGGCATTGCCGAACTGTCGACACGAGCGCTCAAGACACGCTCAATTCAACGCCTCGGCCCGGCTACGCTGGGCGCGTGCGCGAGTTCCGGACGACCGACGTGTACGCGCCCACGGGCGACCAGCCGCGCGCGATCGAGCAGATCGCGGCGTCGATCGCCGAGGGCAACCGCTTCCAGACGATCCTGGGCGCGACCGGCACGGGCAAGACCGCGACGATGGCGTGGACGATCGAGAAGCTCCAGCGCCCGGCGCTCGTCATCGCGCACAACAAGACGCTGGCCGCGCAGCTCTGCAACGAGTTCAGGGAGTTCTTTCCCGAGAACGCCGTCGAGTACTTCGTCTCCTACTACGACTACTACCAGCCCGAGGCGTACATCCCGCAGGCGGATCTCTACATCGAGAAGGACTCGTCCCAGAACGACGACATCGCGCGGCTGCGGCTGTCCGCGACCTCGTCGCTCCTGACCCGGCGCGACGTGGTCGTGGTCGCGTCGGTCTCGTGCATCTACGGGATCGGCTCGCCCGAGGAATGGCGCGAGCGCGTGCTGCTCCTCGAGGTGGGGGAGACCCAGGACCGCGACGAGGCGCTCGCGAAGCTGGTCGACAGCCAGTACGTGCGCAACGACACGGTGCTCGGGCGCGGCCGCTTCCGCGTCAAGGGCGACGTCGTCGAGATCCAGCCGGCGAACCTCGAGACGGCGTACCGCGTCTCGTTCTTCGGGGACGAGGTCGAGCAGATCACGCACTTCGACCCGCTGACGGGCGAGGTCTTCTCGCGCCTCGACAACCTCGTGATCTGGCCGGCGACCGAGTACGTGACGTCGAGGCCGACGATCGAGCGCGCGATCGCCGATCTCCGCCACGAGCTCGAGGCGCAGGTCTCGAGGTTCGAGAGCGAGGGGCGGATGCTCGAGGCGCACCGCATCCGCCAGCGCACCGAGTACGACCTCGAGCTGCTGAAGGAGCTCGGCTTCTGCAGCGGGATCGAGAACTACTCGCGCGTGCTCGAGGGCCGCCCGCCGGGCTCGCACCCCTTCACGCTCGTCGACTACTTCCCGGACGACTTCGTCTGCTTCGTCGACGAGTCGCATCAGACGATCCCTCAGCTCGGCGGCATGTACGAGGGCGACCGCTCGCGCAAGCAGACGCTCGTCGACTTCGGGTTCCGCCTGCCGTCGGCGCTCGACAACCGCCCGCTCCGCTTCGACGAGTTCCTCGGCAAGGTGAAGCAGCTCGTGTTCGTGTCGGCGACGCCCGGCCCGTTCGAGCTCTCCCGCTCGCAGGTCGTCGCCGAGCAGCTCATCCGCCCGACCGGGATCGTCGACCCCGAGGTCGAGCTCAGGCCCACGAAGAACCAGATCGACGACCTGCTGAACGAGATCCGCCGGCGCGAGGAGGCGGGCGAGCGCGTCCTCGTCACGACATTGACGAAGAAGATGGCCGAGGATCTCACCGACTACCTGCTCGAGGCGGGGGTCAGAGCGCGCTACCTGCACTCCGAGATCGACACCCTCGACCGGATCGCGATCATCCGGGAGCTCCGCCTCGGCGAGTTCGACGTCCTCGTCGGCGTCAACCTCCTGCGCGAGGGGCTCGACCTGCCGGAGGTCTCGCTCGTCGCCGTGCTCGACGCCGACAAGGAGGGCTTCCTCCGCGGCAAGACGGCGCTCATCCAGACGACCGGGCGCGCCGCCCGCAACACCGCCGGCAAGGTGCTCCTCTACGCCGACAAGCGAACGGAGGCGATCGTCGGGGCGATGGAGGAGACGAACCGCCGGCGCGCGTACCAGATTGCCTACAACGAGGAGCACGGGATCACGCCCGAGACGATCGTGAAGGGCGTCTCCGACATCGCGGAGCTCCTCTCGCTCGAGTCGCCCCACGTCCCCAGCTCGCGTCGGCGGCGCGGGAAGGCCGAGGTCGAGGGGATGTCGCAGGACGAGCTCGAGAAGCTCGTCGTCACGCTCGAGGAGGAGATGTACCTCGCCGCCGAGGAGCTCCGCTTCGAGTACGCGGCGAAGCTCCGCGACGAGGTCAAGGAGCTCCGCCGCGAGCTGCAGGCCGCCCTCGAGACGGCGACGTGACCACTCGGCGGACGGCCGCGGTCCGCACCTGAACCGCCTTCGCTGGCCGGTGGTAGCGGTGGAGGCCCGTCTCGAGCGCGAAGCCGATCGCGCCGTGCACCTGATGCGCCGAGGACGTCACCGCGCGACATGCGGACCCGGCCCAGAACGGCGACGGTGCCCGCGAGCCTCGGTTCGGCGCCGCCGGCTCTCCGCGGTCGGGCAGCCAGGCCGCGCGGACGGAGGGGAGCCGAGCGGTGTCGAGCTCCCCGCGAAGCCTGGCGACGAGCTCTGCCGAGGGCCCGAGGCGACCGGTCTCCTCGAGATGCCGCTCCACCTCGTCGAGGGCGGAGGCGTCGCCGCCGAGCCTTGCGGCGCTGATCCTCTCGTAGTCGCGCGTGTGCATGAGGACGCTCCAGCCGCCGGGGAGGCCGCCGACGAGGTTCTCGCGGGGTACCACCAGGGCGTCGAGGGAGAAGACCTCGCAGGAGTAGCGGCTCGACGCCTGAGGCGCTACGGTTGCCGGCATGTGCCGGAACATCACGAGGCTCCACAACCTCGAGCCGCCGGCGACCGAGGAGGAGATC
>Ga0233417_10000013_pt1 | contig 51189 bp, 60 predicted proteins | sample Sed_MG_FD_189023 | JGI IMG/M metagenome (GOLD analysis project Ga0233417, IMG submission 189023) | Sediment microbial communities from Lake Towuti, South Sulawesi, Indonesia - Sediment_Towuti_2014_0.5_MG | ecosystem: Environmental > Aquatic > Freshwater > Lake > Sediment | place: Indonesia... | reverse complement strand
GAGCGCCCTTATATACGGTAGGAGTTCCCCCGCCAAAGGACTGCACAGCCCTACCAGCATAAATAAGGGCGCTCCTTGGGTCCTTGGTAAAAAATACCTTGTCCAGGTTTACCTTTCTACCTTTTTCTGACACCCGTCCGGTTTTACTAGGTGGCAAAACAAGACTTCCGGGTTTTAGGTCACCAAGATTAGTTCCATGATAGTACTTTTCTTGTGTTTCTTTTTCTTTTGGGGAGTCATCAACAAATTGCTCTAGGCTTTCAGAAAAATAAGGGGAGGACATGTCTGGGTCTCCATAGGAATATCTCCTAAAGTCCCTGAATGGGTCCGGTTTCCTTGGCGCGTCTTTCTTGGAGCGGAGATATTTCGCAAGACCTCTTCTGTAGGCAGTTCCAAATGGAATATATTTCATCCACCTTGTCCAGAAATCAAGCTTTTCCATGTCACTTCTGGAAAGAGTTGCCCTGCCTTTTCTCCTGGTGAGAAGTTTTGCAATAAGGGCGTCAACTTGTTTTTCCTGGGCGGCGGTTATTTCTGGGTCCTGGTTAACATCCTTGAGTTTTCTTTTGGCCTTCCTCAGGGTGCCGACAAGGGGATTCTCTAGATTGGGGTCTCCGTCCACAACCTGTGAAACCTCCTCAGAAATTACCTTAGTGGTAATTTCCTCAATCAAACTATGTAAAACTCCGTAGATCATTCATGTTTCTCAAAATGCTGCATCTTCGGCAGGGTCATATTCTCTTAGCAGATATTTTATAACCGCATTTCCTCCATCGACAAAGAAGGTACCAAAGTCGTCGATAACATATGGTTCAATATCCATGGCGGATCTTATCGAATCTATCAATGAATCCTGGAACTCATTTTGCAATACCGAAATATCTTTATTCCAATTTGGAATGGTTATTCTTAATTCTTCTGGGGTATAAAAAACTGAAGGACGGCCAGGAATATTATGTTCCTGCATAAATTCTTGCAAAACTTCCAGGATGCCAACAGGGACATCTCTTCCTGCTATCGCCTCATAAACGATTTCCTCAATCAAAGCCTGTAAAGTATTTTTCATCTGCTTTTACCTATCAAATTCTTTTGCGGCAAGGAATGCCCAGTGATCGGCATCCTCGTGACTCAATCCCCATTTTGCCTCAAGGGCACCAGAAATATCCTCGAATGACGGATTCTCTGATCCGGTGATGTCTTGCAACATTTTCCAAAACTCTGGCGACTGTGCCGTTACAGCCTTTTGTTGTGGATCAAAAGCATATAAGTCTTGAAACTTCGTTGGATTTGGCGTTACGTCAGACAACCTTGTCGTCATGGACGGGTCTTCTTCAGAATATCTAAGGGTTTTGGCTTCATTTTTACTGCCATGCTTCTTCCATGCAGTCGCATAAAGAACTTCCATGCCCTTCTCCTTGCCATACTGCTTGATAAACTTTTGTTTATTTGCGTTTATCCACTTCTCAATTTCTGGATCTGGTGGAGCCTTTTCATATACCATGCCCTCTACCCTGACTCCGGTGCTTGCGTGAGCACGAGACTTTATTACTCCAGACATGAGTTCCATTGCCCGCCTGATGGCAGATTCGTCTTCGGAAGACAGATCCTCTGCGGCCATCATTTCCTCAATACTATTGAGAAGGTCCACAATTTCCTTTGTGCCCATGTTTCCCTTTGGAGGGCTTACAATAGGATTTTTTGGCATAGGAACAACCACCTTAGGCTTATTTGATGCGGTTTTTCCTTTTCTATTTAGCATGGTATCCTCAACGACCCTGCCAACAAGATATTTTATGTTTTCCATATAGGCTTCTTGTTGAGGAGCAACCCCACCAGCGAGTTGCTGATTTCCTCTTTGAATGGCCATGGCAATTTTCTGCCTTTTTTGTGGATCCGTCTCCCTTACGAGCATAGTTTGAAGCTGGGAAAGTTTTTGGGCAATCTCCGAAGAGGAAAGTGCCTCATCCAGCGAAAACGGATTATCTTTCCCTTCCCCAATCGCCCCAAGCGCCCCAGGGGGAATTGGAGGAGCCATACCCTGGGGTCTACCACTGGCAAGCTGTTTAAGGGCTTTTTGTTTCTCTCTTTCCAGCTTTTGCCTTTTAGCGGGATCTTTTTCTACCTGTAGTCTGGCATGGATATCTCTCAGAGTACCTCCAAGGTCTTCTTCCATGGCTACATTTTCTGCTACTTTTTTAATTGCCTTTTCCAACAATTCAAGGGAAACCTTTTTGGTCATAATTGCGAATACCTCATGTCTAAATAGAGGAAATGTAAGGTGATATCAAACATAAAAGACAAAAAGAAAAGCCCAAGTTTTTAGGCTCGGGCTTTTCAGTGTCATTTTGTTCGAGCCGCTTTTCAGCAGCAAACAGAAATTATATAAGGTTCATGTCTAGCACTGTAACAGTGGCGTAGAAATCAGCTCTAACCATCTTTTTGCCGTAACGGGTCATTATTCCCTTACGTGGAGTGAAATCCTCCTGAGCATAAATCACAGGCGTAAGGATTAGAGGCACGTATGGGGCATAGATATAGCCGCTCTCAAGGAAGGTGTTACCCTTTAGACCGATGAGGATACGGTTCTGTGGGAAGTATGGATCCTTGTAAACAGTGTATCTGTTGTTAAGGGTACCAACGCTCTCAGCGCCGATCGTCATATTGTCGCTTACCTGGCCGTCCGTGTCGATCTTGTAAGAGGACTTGTAGGTGGTAAGGTGCTCAAGGATGGTGCATACGTCTGGGGACGTTACGATGAAGTTTGCACTTCCGCGAAGCGTCTTTCTGGCGATGGTATTTGCAGCGTCCGTGATCGTCTCAAGGAGCGTCTGGTACCAGTCCTGAATATTGACATAAGCCATTGGACCTGGGGCAAGGGCAGAACTCTGGAGAGCCTCTGCGCCTGTCTGCTTATTGACAATCTTACCAGGTGCTCTGGACCAGAAGAGGTTTGCAGCATTTGCCTGAGTAAGGAGGTCGTTAAGGATTTCCCTGTCGATATCGAGAGTAATGTGCTCGCTAAGGATGTTTGTAAGCTCTACCTCTACGTCGATATTGTAGAAGGCCGTGAGATCCTGGGCCATTTCTGGCGACCATCTTGCACGCAACTTACGGGTTGTGGCGGTGACTGCAACCGACTCAATCTTGATGTCAATCTCTGGGATGACAGGCGAAGGTGGGTTGATTGCGAAGTCAGACTCGAACGATGGGATCGTAAGAGTAGAGCCGTCCGAGTTAACAGAAAGAGCATCCGAGATAGCAGCAGAAGCCGTTACCTTTGTGGTTGCCGTGGCGTTAGGCTGTGGGGCCGTACCACCATTTGCAAGACGAACCACAAACTGTACGTGGGTACCACCGATTGGATCTGGGGTGAAAAGACCGGTTGTTGGATCCCAGTTACCGCGCTTATTCAGCTTGCGGAGATTGAGAACTCCGGTACCACCCTGGTACTGGTCTCCCCAGGCTGTTGCAGAACCGACTGCCGAACCGAAGCCAGTTACCGTAACCTGCTCAAGGGACTGGAGGTCTGCACCACCAATTTTGGAAGTAAGCTCGGAAGCTGACATGTGGAGGAATACGAAGTCAAGTCTGTTGTCCGCAAGGTCAGTCTCGATTTTGCTGTCGAAGAGAGCAAATCTAGCATTAAACCCGGTGAACTGTGCGGAGGTACCTACCGTTGCGGTCGTACCAGTCGTCCAGATAGAACCCGAGGCCCAGTAACCAACAGAGTCGGTTGTGGCATCAAGGTTAAGGGACTGCTTGTGAACCTTGGTAAAACCAGAACCCACAAGGTCATACTGACCACCGGTTGCAAAAGAGCCAGAACGGATTCTAGCACCAACTGGGTTATTGTAGATGGAGTCACCCTTCGTGTAGGTCTCGTTAGCGGAGGAAGATGAGAGGTTTACGCCTGCATCGCCACCCACGTTGGAGCCGTACATGTAATCAAGATAGAACAAAAGGCCAGACGGAAGGCTCATTGGCTGAACGGATACGATCTCGTTTGCAATAAGACCTGCGAAAACCCTACGAACGATTGGGAATGCAACGTTCGTAAATCCAGCTACCTGGCCAGAGGACACAAGATTTGCGCCACCGGTAGAAAGGGCATTGGACTCACGAAGAAGCTCGGCTGCCTGGTTCTCAAGGAGACGCGACATAGAGTCACGGGTTGCTCCTTTTAGACCCTCAAGCAATCCGGTCTTGCCCCACTTATCGTTGATACGGGGCATGTCAGCGCCGAGAGACTTTCTCGAAACGCCTTCTGCAAGCTGTGCTAGCGAAAATGATTTAAGAGACGACATATTTGTTTTTTCCTTTTATATCAGGTTACTATTGTGTAAATATTACTTCTTAGACTTAATTCCTGCGAGAAGCATCCAACGAGCTTGATCAATTTGATCTACACCACCAGAATTTGCTCCTGTCTGAGCGGACTCCGTTAGTTTTGCGCTTCCTGTGGAGGTAGGCTTAGAGGCCGAACCCGACAATTTGGTGGAAGATGCACTTTCTGCTAGGATTTTCTTAATTTTATTATAGGTGTCCTTTGCCTCTGCGAGATTTTTTGCCTTATCAAAATACTCAGCAATTTTTTGCTTCTGTTTTGTGGTAAGGTCCTCACGGACTGCAAACTTGGAAACATATAGTGACTTTGCTGTAAGAAGCTTGCTTTCTGCAAGCTGGGCCTTGAGAGATTTCACGGCTGCGGCTGCCTTGGCGACAACTACCGACTCTGCAAGAACAGGCTTTTTGCTACCAGTTTTATTTTCTTTGGTGACTGCTGGCCTTTTGGACTCAAGAGCTACTTCCTCTTCCTCTTCTTCTCCCGAAGGCTCACCTTCTTCTTCTGTGTCAAGGAGCATTTCCTCGCCCTCGTCGTCATCGACAAGTTCGATATCTCCGCCACCAGAGACTTCGCCTTCTGGCTCAGCTACAAAATCCTCTGTGGCTCCAGAAAGTAGTGCCTCAAGGTCATCTACGTCAATCTGGAAAGTAAGCTCTACCTGGTCTTCTCCACCACCGCCATGACCGGCTTCCATGGACTCGACACTAGGAGCACCACCGGCCATGTCCATCTCTGGCAGACCACACTCCTCAAGCTTTTCCTGCGATGGATCCTTGCCACCCTCAGGTTTTGCAGAACCCTGATCTCCTTCTGGAACCGAAGGAGGCTTAAGGTGACCGTCTTTGTCAGTTCCCTTAAGAGCAGCTTCTTTCTTTACGGCTGCAAGCTTACGTGCAAGATTTTCCTTGCGGAGCTTTGAAACAGCCTCACGGAGTTCCTTCTCATCAAACTCCAAAATGGTATTTGCACCCTTTTCATCAGCAAGGGCTGCTCCCTTGTGAACATCTGGGGATGCGTTTTCTGCGCCTTTTGCTTTCTCGCCATCACCGAAGGCACTGGAAGCTGGGGCGGACTCTACAATTCCTGCGCCCTTTTCCTTGGCAAGAGCATCTGGGTTGTGAACCTTAGGAGACTTATTCTCTGCGTTGCCTTCCATCTTTCCATCACCGAAGGCGCTAGAGGCAGGAGCATCTTCCCCGAGGAGGGCTTCTGTCATTTCCTTGAGATCGCCTTCGCCTTCATTTTTCTCTTCAGTGGAAGCTGCTGCACCTTTTACCTGATCGGTCTTTGGGGCTTCTCCCTCTTTGAAGAGGTCAACTCCGGGCTGAACGCCCGAAACTTTTTCTGCATGGGCGGTTGCCTTATCAGCGGTAGCTGGTCCGAGGGCATCTTCCTCAAAAAGCTTTGCTGCAAATTCTCTAAGAGTGGTCATCTGTACTCCTTTTATCTCTTTGTAACTATTCTGTTGTTCAGCTTCATTCAGCTTCATAAATAAAAATTCAAGCTTGTTTTCTGCAAGGCGTGCTTTTTTAGATGAAATAATGTCCTCATTAACAAGTTCATCTAGATTTTCACAAAGAGTAAATAGTCTCGATTTAAGCGATTCTTTTACCAATAGAGGTACACTTCCTCTAAAATAGAGATAATCTATTTTTTCAGCAACAACTCTTACGTCGTCTTGAAATTTAATAATTTTGGACTCTCCTGCAACTACTGGAGTTGGGAGTTCTTCTTCTGGCGGAACTGCTGCGGCACCGGCTTCTGGAGGCGTGGCTGCGGCTGGCGCAGGCGCAACTCCAGGCTGTATAGGTGCTGCAGGAGCCACTTGAGAGGCACCTGGCATTTGAGGACCGCCCATTGGCCCGCCTGGAGCAACTTCACCGCCAGGCGGCGTAACCATTCCCAATGCTGCTGTTGCATTTCCCAAGTCTCCTTCTGGGGGACTTGCAAGAGCATCTCCCCCGCCCATTGTAAATAACTGCTGAAAATCTACGGTTATTTTGCCTTCGTCATCTGGCATTGGCATTCCGACCAATCCGCCGGCTGGGGAAATTGGTGCAGCATTTGGTGAGTCACCAGGAGTTACTGCTGGTTCCTCGACTGGTGGAACCGGTGCAGAACCCGGAGGCATTTCTCCAGGAGAAACAGGCTCCATTCCTGACATCGGATCATCAGAAGGAGTGTCCTCTTCCCCAAATAAGAAAGAACTGGTACTTGTAGCCTCCGAGGCTATAATTTTTTTGATATACGGAGTAACAGCCTCGATTATTTTGTTGCGGGCATCAAGCTCAGCAACTTCTCTCAGCTTTTTTGCTTCCGCAATGGCTTCTTTGTAAAGTTCACTCATAATAGATTTGCCTCAAAGCAGTAATTACTAAGCAAAATTACGGTTCTCTGCTTGATCTACCGAAAATTAAATCCCCAATACGTCTAGCGCCAATTTTGGCAGATGTTCTGTGTGGGCTTTCAAGACCGTTACCTATGAAAGCGCCGCCGCCGCCCTTGGAATTTTCTGTAGCCTCAACACCAGCCTCAGGAATTCCGCTTGGGTTGTGTGGGTCAGTAGGAGCTACTGCAATATTTGGACCAAATGGAGATCCCGGCAAACCACCGCCGCCAACTACAACCTCGGCGAGATTTGGAGAATCCTGATAGTCTCTGTTAATAGTACCGAAAGTATGTCCACCGTCAGAAATAACAGGAGCCTGATTAAGCGTCTGGAAGAATTCCTCAACAATTCTATCGTTTAAGGTGCCATCGTTTACAGGAGACCCAGAATAAATAATACTAAGGTCAGCCGTAGAAGAAGAACCAAGACCAAAGGTTCTTATAGGAGCTTCAACTTTTATCTGCTTATGTGTAGGCATACTTTAAATAAATTCCTTTTCTATAAATACGCAACAGTAGTGAATTTTACCTTTTTCTCTTATTTCCACCAAAGGCTGCTAATGCCCACCGTGACACATTTCCACCAGACATAGCCTTAAGCTGAGCCTCATCCAAGGCGGCTATTTCCCCAGAAACAGGAGCTTCATTATATAGAGCCCCAGCATTACCGAAGGCATCACCATTGCTAAGTTGCCTCTGAAGAGTAGTCATAGCCGTGTCAAGCATTATCTCCTCGAAAAGACCTTTGCGTTCTTTTGGCTGTGCAGAAGTAACATTTTTAACAGCTTCCAAAAGCTTAGGATTCACATTAGGCAAGCTTTCGGAAGGAGTACTATTTTGTTGACCATACCCATAAAGAAGAGAGGGAGACTTAGCTTCTACTATCTGTGCAGGTTTGCTGAACTTGCTCTCCGCAATTTTTTCTAGCTTTTTGTCAAAAGCTCCTTCATTTATGAGTTCCGACAGGCACTCCTTCATAAGGGTTTTAAATTGTGACCTTGACATTTTCATAGTTTTCGTATACCCAAAATTTCATTTACAATTCTATCAATTCTGTCAGACTTTTTAAGAAAATTGTCTACTTCCTTCTTTTGTTCTCTTGTTAATTCTCTTGCTTCCCTCATCATAAAGGCACCAGGCGTAGAGGGTTCACTTACGAAGTCCCAGCAAATAAGCTGAAGATCATCCTGTACCACAGCCGTATTTTGCTGCTGCTTTACAGAACCAACGGCTCTGGAAGAAATACCAACTTTAATGCCGTTATTGAACAGAGTCTTAAGCTGACGCCCCTGATCCATGTCTTCCAAAATTTCCACACGCCCCCAGACTATATCTCCCTCCCACCAAACATCCGTAATAACATGAGAGACTGTCTTAAGGTTAACCACAGGTTCATCTGCGTGGTCTAGTTCTCCGGTTGCCCTTCGTTCTTTTACCAGCTTCATGTAGTTGTTAATTTCTCTTTCCAAAATATCTTTTGGATAAACTCTTCCGTTTTGATTAAGGGTATTTGCTCTCTGGAGAATTCCCTTAACCATCATATTTCCGTACTTGGACTTCTTTGGAGAACCTGCGTCGTCCAACTCTTTTGTGTAGTCAAACTCAGCAAATTCCCTTAGGAGATAAAGTTTTTTATCGTTAGTTTCTTCAGTCATTTTGACTTAATTCCTTTTGTAGCTTTACAAGAGTCATGTAAAACATTATAGTTTCGTCATTGAATTTAGAGGTGTCCCTGTACTCACTAAGAAGTAAATTCTTTATGCCCATAAACTTCTTTGACAGGTGTTCTGACAAAACTTCAGACCCTAGCTTCTTTGTTGTAAGGGCACCATCTACGAGTTTTAGGGTTGTTTCCCTAATGTTCTCAAGGGTATTTTTAAGATTATTCTTGGACTGATCACTTGTTTTTGAAAAAACGTAGTTAGAAACTATGTTTTTTTGTTCCTCGAAAAGTTCCTTGCCAAATTTGGAGTTGAACTTCTCTGACATTATAGACACAACCAGGCCGTCAATTTCTTTGTCGATCTGGGAGTTATCCATTTCGAGATAGGTAGACACCCCAGAGATGGCATCTTTCTTCCTGCAGAGGTGCTCAAGGAGAGTATCCTCCAAATTTGCCATTTCTGTTAAGGACTCCACAAGTCTCTTGTCTCTCCAGTTGTTTAGGAGAACCTGGATGCTTGCCTGTAGTTTGTAGTCCGAAACCTCACGGGCAAAAAAGTTTTTATCTCCAAGCGAGTTGTTTATCTCGTGGATTAACTTGGTTTTCTCTAGTTCTAGTACCTTAGAGTCGAGGGTTGTCTCTGCAAGGGTTCTAACTCTTTCTACCAGTTTCGCCGCTGCCTCTTTTGAGGAAACGTTAGTTTCGTAAAGAGCCTTGAAGAGTTTCCACTCTTGCGCAATCGCGGCTGAGCCGAGAAAATGCTTTTTGTAAAGAGCGGTAGCCTTTTCTATTGCGGAATGCTTTTGTTCAACCAAAGCATTTGCAATATACTTGGCAAAAAAATCATTCAAAAGACCAACGTTTCTTTTTTTGTTGTGATATAACATCTACAGAACCTCAATGCCCAAAGATTTTTACCTTAGTACCAGATGGCAATCTATAAATAGACCATAAAAAAATCTATTTTCACTCTTCTGTCTTTATTTTATTTTGTTTTTGACTCAATTCTTGATTTTCTTCAAAGTCAAAATCAATTTCCTCATTATCATCCCCGCCAATATCTATTTTACCTTCTCCCTTCATTTCGGCTTCCAAAATTAAGGATAGGTCATCAGGCGAGGAAGAAGAGGCGGTAGAACTGTTCAAATTTAGTTCTTTTTCAAGGCGCTCCTCAAGGTTTTCTACAATCATCTTTGGCTTTGTTGTTCCAAAGAAGTCGTCCATTTTCTCAAACATATTTTTTATTTCTTTGGATATTTGTGGTGGTTTTTTGAGGATATTTTCTAATTCCCTCTGTTCTCGTTGGCTTTTGAAGAAATTCATATCAAAATGATCGGTATTAAATTGGTGTTTCCCTGAATAATCCAGCATTTTGCTGAACTGGGGCATTGCAAGATTTGCAGCACCGCCCATTCCAACTCTTCTTTTGTCATTTCTGCGTCTTCTGGTGGCATACGGGGTTACTTTAATTGGAGTCTGCCCCGGAATGGTTTCTGCCTTTATAAGCCCCCCAGATGAATCTAGTTTTGCAATTCCTTGCATAAGTTCCTGGTCGGAAACTCCGGCGGTGTTGCCCTGGCCTGTCGGCTCCTTTTCCACGTCGGCTCCAGGAACTTGATAGTTGGATTGGTCAAAAGGATCCACAACTGCCTGACGTTCCTGATTTTCTTCCGAGACTGCTATTGCCTCAAGTTCTTTCTGATAAAGAATATCTTCCTTTCTGTTTTGTTTTGCCTTGGCTATGTCCTCTGGGGTGAATCCAAGAATTTCTCCCTGTATCCACTCCTCGGAAACAAGGACGGACTCCTTGAACTTAGAGGCTATGTCAATTCTGTCATTCCACAAGGCAAGCTTTTGCTGGACTGCCACAGAGGATGGATTTGACAAGAACAATTCAAAATTAATCAAATCTTCTCCGTCAAATCCCTTGGCATAGAGATGAATCATCGCTAGCTTGTTCATTTCTGCAATGATAATTTTCTGAATAATATTGATAGTTCTAGAGAATCTTATGTCCTCTTGTGCAAGAGTTGCCTTGGAGCTTAAGGACTCATCAAATCCAAGATAAGCTCTTGGAATTTTAAGAGCAGAGAACAACTTCTTTTGAAGGTATTCCACGTCTTCTGTGGCAGAGACATGCTGACCACCAGCAAGAGTTTCAATCTTCGTTCCTCCAGCTTCTCCTCTAACTGGAATAAAGTAGTCCTCATCTACGGCCACAGGATTGTATCTGTAGTCCATTCTTCCGTTTACTTTATCTACCAGCGTATTTGACCGAAGGGAAGCCTTTGCTTTTTCCATGAAGGATGGAATGTCATTTGGTGCAGTATTTCCAACGTCGATATAGAAAACTCTGCGCTCTGGTGAGCGCACAACTCTATACACGAGCATGGCGTCTTCCATCATTATTAACTGTCGCCAAATTCTTCTTGCGGGCTCAAGGATACTTGTGCCGTATGGAAGGAACAAGTCGTTTCCAAGAATTCTAAAGTGAGATACTTGCCAGTTTTCCAGAATTTTATTGCCCCTTGTAAGCCACTTAAATCTTATGGCATATGGGTCCTCTGGGTCAAATCCTTCCTCGCGTTCAATTTCGTTAACGGGAATTGGCACGCAATTTATAACTCCAACATTTGGCACAACCTCGTTATACAGAAGAAAATCTCCATGCTTACAAAGATTGCGAACCCATGGCCTGAGATTAAACTCCGAATTTATGGTGTCGTAAAAAAGTTCCTCTAAGGATTTTTTAATTTCTGGATTTTCTGAGTAAATGTGAAAGCACTTACCCTTTTCGTCACTTGAACAACTTTCATCTGCATAAATGTCAAGAGCAGCACCAATTTCTGCAGTTTGCTCCATTTCGGCAAACTCAGCATAACGACTTATGCGGTCCAATATGCCGTAGCCGCCTAGAATGCTGAACGGAGAAGATTCTTTGCCGAAGGGCGCAGGACCCCTGTACCCAAGATTATTCTGGACTATAGACTTATCGTAAAAGGCTTTGTAGTCATAACCTTTTACACGTCTTTGAATTGCTGGCCCGCTTCTAAAAAGTCTCGTGAGACGTTGAAAGAAATTATCATTTGCCATTCTATGCTCTACTTTATAATCAGATTACCAAAAAGTCTAAATGTTGTTATTTTGTCATCTGTTTCTTGAGGTATAATTAGGAAAGAAATCCATGACAACCACAAGACAAATAATTCTTGATAAATTGTACTATGTGGCAAGATATATTGGAGACCAAACCACAGACTGGTTCCGTGTAAAAAGAGAACTTTTATGCGTACTTCCTCCTAAAGCCAGGTCTTTTCTTTCAAAAAGACATAAAACGAGCAAAAAACACTTTATAAATGACCTTGAACTTGAACTAATTAAGTCCTGGAAAGAAATAACGGGGATCCAGTTACAAGTGGATGACTCAAGACTCCATAAATCCTCTGATGAACGTCCACCAAGATACTGGGGACTCATGGAATATAACAAAAAGAGACAGGCAGCAAAGAAAAATGCAAAAAAATGACTTAAAAGAATATATTGCCCTGCTCGTGGAAAAAGAAATTCGTCTTCTTTCCGAAGACGATGGTGGCGGAGGAGACTACGGCGGTTATGGGTTTGATATTGGTGCCTATGGCGGCGGCGGAACACCACCTGGACTTCTCAGGGCCATAGGCGGAGCCGTCAGTGACACCTTTAAAACAGCCGGGTATGCTGCTGAAAAAGTAGCCGGGGCTGCAATAGGACTGGTAAAAGGACTCAGCTATATTATTCCTACTATTTTAATTCCAGGTCTGGAGTTCAACTATGAACTCTTCAGAAAAGATGAAAATGCCAGAATGGCAGAAATTAAAGGTAAATACAAGGATGTTCTCGGAAGAAACTGGGAAGCCCTAAAAGATCCCGATGTATTCGGTTTCTTGTTTCTTGCTAACCCACAGGCCATGCTTGGTTTTTCGGCAATCAAGAGAAGCCCTCTAGCCGTTCTCCATCTTCTTGAGACGATAACTGGCGGCATGGATTCTATCACCAGTCTTAGACAAAGACTCGCCTCCTCGGCTGCCTACACCCCAAGAACAACCCCTCCGGCAACTCCTCCATCTGGCGGCGGGGGAGGAATGGGTTATGATGATGGAGGCATGGGAGGATTTGGAGAAAGTCGCAAGAGAGGAAACAATCTCCTAGAACAAAATCCTGTTCCGCCACAGCAGCAGCAACAGCAACCGCCGCAGCAGCCTCAAGCCGCTCAGCAAGCAGGAGGCGTAGAACAAGAAATAATGGCCCTCATTAAGCAGCCAGAAGTTCAACAGGCCATTGCTTCCTCGCCTATTTTCCAAGATATGCAAAAGGCATCAGTTGACATTATGATGGCTCCAGTTTTAAGATTTCTAAAGGCCCAAAACCTTGAACAAATGAAGGGCTTTATAGATCCCGCTGCTATTGAAAAAGCAAAGGCAGAATTAAACAAAAATCCCGAGTTCCAAAAGGCAAACCCCCAAACCAAACAACAGGTGGCGGGAGAATTTATCAAGAAGGTTAAACTTGCTTATGTAGATCAGTATGTTAAGTGGCTTTCAGGTATGACGAAAGACAATCCAGGAGCCAAGCCTGAGGTAAATGCCGCCGCTGCAAAGTTAAAGGCCGCAGTTAAATAAGAATATACACTCTGGTTTTAACAAATTAAGCTGTACTTGTTAGACATGGAGTAGTATTCTTTATGACAGACGGTGCAGACTTACAGCCAAATTCACTAACAGACCTAAAGCCCATTATTAAGGAATTCGTTCAAAGACTCTCACAAATAGAGCATGAAATAGAAACCTTAACTAATGACAAAAAAGAACTTTTTGAGGAGTTCTCTCAGAAGGTGGACATTAAGGAATTAAAAGCCGCTCTTAGAGTTCACAAAATACAACAAAAAGTGAGTCATAGGTTTGCTTTTGATAGCATTCTAGAATGTTTAGAGGATCCAACCTCCTAAAGGAAACTATGGCGCAAACCAAAAATAATGACAAGTACGAAATTCCCACAATTCTATACGAGGAACCAAGGCCCGGGGAACCACCAAATCCAATTCCCTATATTGACGTTCCAAAAGATGGAAAAATGCCACCTGTTTTATTTATCTTTGAATATAAACAAACAGGTGAGTTTGAACCAGGCCCTAATGGGAATCCTATAGAAATAATTGATCAGTTGCCACATAAGTTCTTGGACATGGAATTTCTAAAGGAAAAACTTCCACCTCACTTGAATGACATGGTTAGAACTTTAGTTGGAATGAAGCCACTAAAAGAAGCCCAGAAAGAGGGTCAGGTTATTCTTGATAAAGTACATCAGAATGTTGAGCAAAAAATTGCTGACACCAAAAAGAAAAAGAAGGACTGAAAAATATGAGATTACATAAAAGTGTTATTGATAAATTAGTTTACCTTTGCCAGACATATGGGGGTTATGAACATGAGCACAAACTTCGTGCCAAGTTTAATGAAGTAGACCTTACTCCGTATGAAAGAAAAGAGCAAAATACGGGCGAGGTTATTCTGGTTCTTACGGATGACTATATCCGCGAGCTAGAAGGTAAGAAAAAGGCTTGAAAATCCAAGTACAATACTTGGTGGAGTATAGATAAATGGAAACCAAAAATTTTGAAATTGGACAAGTTGTCTATATTTTGTCTGAGCAGGCTCAAACAATTCTTCCAGGAATTGTTGCAGAGGAAGTGGTCATTAGAAAACTTACAGGAAATAGTGTTTCCTGGAAAATAAAAGTAGGCCATGGAGACAAAGCCAAACTATTTGACTCTGCTAAAATAAAGGGAGAAGTGTATGGCTCTCTCGATGAAGTGAGAGCCATAATGACTAAACGCCTAAACGAATATATTGATAAAATTTCTTTAGAGGCGCAGGAACGTGTTGAAAAGTGGTATGGTAAAGAAATAGCAGACAGGGAAAGGCAGCAGCAGTCTCAAATGACCGTACCAAGCCCTCCTAGTGTTGACGACAGAATAGACCCAGATATTTTATTATCTACCATCGAAAACGGTCCTCCTTCCCCTAAGTTTACCCCGGATGCCACAGCTATGTCGGCAGATCCCAAAAGGGCACTAAAAAGCCATCTAACGTCTCTTGCCATTCCATCTCCAGAAGAAGATTTGGAGTCTGGCGAGGGTGAAACTTTCATTCAGGGGCCAAATGGGGAAAGAATTCGTGTTAGAATGCCAAAACCAAAAATGACTCTATCTTGATGTGTTTATAGTATGACAAATATTCCCCAGCACCAACAGACAACTAATTCGTCTCAAAAGCAAGAAGTAGTTTTTGAGGAAAAGGCACACGAGGAAATCCTTAAGGGTGCTACCATTTTAGCAAAGGCAGTTAGGTCAACAATGGGACCTAGTGGTCATGGAGTTATCATTGACTACAAAAACAAGGCACCCCTTATTACAAAAGACGGTGTAACGGTTGCAAAGTCCATAAACCTAAAAGATAAAATGCAAAATATCGGAGCAGAGCTTCTAAAAGAAATTGCTTCTAAAACAAACGAATTATCTGGAGATGGAACTACTACCGCTACCGTTCTTGGACATGGGCTTCTGGCTCAGGGAATAAAAATGATTGCCACCGGAAGGTCTGCCATCGGCCTGAAAAAAGGCATTGACCTAGGGTGCAAGGAAGTAATAGACTTTCTAAAGGAAAACTGCGTTCCAGTTAGCAGCGAAAAAGATATAGTTGCAATTGGGACAATCTCGGCCAACGGTGACCAAAAAATTGGAGAACTTTTATCAGATGCCATCAATAAAGTTGGGGCAGATGGTATTATAACCGTAGAGCCGGCAAAAAGCGTGAATACTCAACTAGAGGTAGTTGAGGGACTTCAGATTGAAAGCGGATACCTGTCACCATACTTTGTAACAAATGGTGAAAAGCTGGTTTGTGAACTCCGTGAACCATATATTCTTCTTACCAACAGGAGAATATCATCACTGGATGACATAGTGCCAGTTCTAGAAACCGTTTACCGCGCAGGAAAACCGCTCCTTATCGTTGCAGACGAAATCGAAGGAGAAGCACTGCATACTCTTATTGTAAACAAGATGAAGGAAAAAATAAGCGTGTGCGCAATCAAGGCTCCTTCCTACGGGGAAAATAGAACCGATATTTTACAGGATATAAATTGTGTTATTGGCGGCAAAATAATTGACCTGTCCTCCGAGACTCAGCTAAAAAATATTCAACTTGCTCACTTTGGAACTTGCAAAAAAGTAATTGTCAGTAGGACAGCCACAACAATAATTGGTTCCTCGGATTCAAAAACAAAAGAAGCCATAGCCGGAAGAATGCAAATGCTCAGAAATACCCTTTCTGATGGCACCTTGGACGATCTTCACACAAATAGATTTAGGAAGCGTCTTGCAAAACTATCTGGTGGCGTAGCTGTTATCAAGGTAGGTGGGTCTACCGAAGTAGAAATCCTTGAAAAAAAAGACAGAGTAGAGGATGCCCTTAACGCCACGATTGCTGCCACTCAAGAGGGAATCGTTCCTGGTGGGGGTAGTGCTCTTTTTTATGCGGCACTACATCTTAGAAAAATGCTGGTAGAGGATGAAGTTTGGAAAACTCTTCCAGAGGACGTTGCCGCCGGCATTCAGGTTGTAGCAAATACCTGTGAACTTCCCCTTAGGACCATAGTAGAAAATACCGGCACTACATCGGAAATAGTAGTGGCCAAACTAAAAGATTTTGTGGCAACAAATAACCTTAGTCTCAAAAAGAAAAGAAAAATGGATATAGGCCACAAAAATATTATAGAGTGGGATAATCCACTATTGCCATCCATGGTTTTCAAGGAAATACTAGGGTATGATGCCGCAAATCACGAATATGGAGACTTACTTGGTAAGGGCATTATTGACCCGGTAAAGGTAACAAGATATGCCCTTGAACACGCATGTTCTGTTATTGGGCTGGTATTAACCTGCAGTGCAGTTATAATTAACCAAGAAGAGGAATGAAATATGGCAGTAGGACACAGAATAATGGCAAAACCGGTAGGTTCCGGTACTGTTTTTAATACGTCAACCAAGGAGGACATGGTGCTTGTGTACAAGCTCATGCAGGACTCCTCTGGAAAGATGATCCAAGATACCACTGGTGGCGCCCTCGTAGAGCGCGCAGGGGGCGTTAAGGCTGGTTCTACCGGCGTCATCGTAGGTCCGTCCATCAAGGTACCGAGACGCTGCCTGATCGAGTACAAAGACGTTCCGGCAGCCATGGGTGTAGACCTGGTTGACATTTATCCTGTTCAGTTTGACCACTACTCTGGAATTGGTTTTCTTCCAGGTGATGCAATAAAGCAGATTTCCTGAAAAAGAAGATTCGATGTCTTCTTCTGATTATTTGCCGCCGGGAGTCTACTCGGATATTGTTCCAAAGGTAGGAAACCTTTACGAGTGTTCCTATGGAACGATATTATTGCTTAAAGTTTCCTACGGAAATCCTAAGAAAAAGGGAATTCTGGAATGGGGCTGGCAAATGATACAAGGAAACAATCAGCCTGATGAGATTGACTGGGTAGAAAGAAAAGATAAAAATTCCTTGATGAAGTTAGATTTTTTCTCACTTACGGAGCGAGTAAAAAAGTCACTTATAATTGAGGTAAATTCCTTTGGATATTTCTTCGGGGATCTAAAAGACCTAGAAGAATAAAAACTATCCAACAACCCTTCTCTTCAAGAGATAAACATTTCCCTCATGTTTGTCGGCAATGCCACCAAGAAGGTTTTCAAGTCCTCTGGTAAGGAGACCCTGGGCTTCAAGTTTGTCCATGACTGCCTCAATAAGCTGTATAAATAACTGCTCAGCCTCTAGAGACTTTCTGGCAAAGTCCTCACTCGTGGAATGCTCTTTTACGGCTTTAAGAAAAGAGCTAAGATTTATTACATGCTTTGAAAAGTTGGCCAAACTGCCAATCCCAAGCCCTACCATTTTTTCCGCAAGTCCATCTATGTCTTCATTGGCTACGCCATACACTCTTTCGAAAAGAAGATGGTCGGCATAAAATGTAGGTCCAGAAGCCTGCCAGTGATGGACCTGGTGAAGAATTGCCAGACCTCTAAGGGAGCCTATAACAACTGCCAGTTCCGCATATTTTTCTCCAGGAAACATGGCCAAACCACTTTCAAGCAGTCTTGCAACTGCAATATTCTCAGATAATTCAGGTTTTTGTAATGGAAGCATTTAAACCTCTGTATTTACTTAAGTATATTTACTAAAACATACTTAATACATAAGAAGGCAAATACATGACATACGGCAATTCCCGCTCAGGAGCAAATAACGTTGGCGAATATCAGGCATCTGGATTGCCCTGGGTTACCAGTTCAGTTTTAACGGCAACTCCCTTTAAGGTAGAATTTCCTTATGTTACCAACCACATAAGCATTTATGGAGGCACCGGGTCAACAGATGGAGTCCGCCTAGGATTCAGTCTAAACGGAGTAAATGGAAGCAACTATGCCCTTGTGAAGGGCGGGGGCTCATGGGTAAATTTTGACATTAGGTGCAAAGAAGTGTATATAAGATCAGACGTTGGAACTGTGGCTATGTCCATGTGCGTTGGCCTTACCATGATAGAAAATAAGTCTTTCCCTGTTCTTACCGCCTCTGCAATCTACGGGGCAAATGTCACCGGTTCTTTGTTTGGTTACGGAAAACCAGGAGATCCGGGAGTCGGCAGCGGATTGGGTTGAACGGCTTACTGTTGGTCTACACCGCCATCGTCACCACCGCCATCGTCACCACCGCCATCATTTTTTTGGGATGGTGGCGCGACGGGCTTACCATTAGCCGCCTGGGACAATACCTTTTCAAAAGAAGCACAGATGATTAATATTTCTGCCATGTGGGCAGCAATTTTCTTTTTGTGCAATCTTTGCTCGTTTATAATTGCTAGATTGTAAAGCTGGTTAAACCATCTTTCATAGACAGAAAAGATTTCTTGAACGGGCATCTTGGCGTCCATTAGCTTGAAATATTCTGTACGGATGGAGGGATCAAGCCAAATGGAATTATTTTCCTGTTCCTTCGATATCTTGAGCTTCACCATCTTTCTAGTGGAAAGCAACTTGGATATCTCTAGGAATATCTCCAGGAATTCTTCCGACTTCTTAGCCATGTAGGCATTTTCTACGGGGCTACAATCTGCTAAAGTATTAGAAGGTATCATTTAAAGCTCCCATTGGGATTTGAACCCAAATTTCTGCTGTACGAGAGCAGTGTACTTGGCCGTTGTACGAAAGGAGCAAGTATGTCCCACTAAGTAGTATAGCAGGACATTTTAATGGTGCAAATTATTCTAGCTTGTTGCCGTCGTCTGTTTCCGTCGTAGACGCTACCGACCGAGAAGCACCATCAAACTCTGTTATTTTCTTAACCCAATATTCAGGTTCGCCAGTTCCCTTAACGAACTCATCAATTACGGTGAATACAGCATCGCTGAATCCACCTACATTAAGGCGTTCTTTTGCATCCGGGGCCTGAACTGTTGTATTTGGCGTAAGGTCAATGCAAACCAGCTTTGCTTTAGGATTGCGATTCTTGAACTTCTGCCACTCGCTCATAAGAGTCGTGGCCGGACCATGATAGTTACCACGATCATACCAAGACTCATTGTCGGAGACAACAATCACGAGATCGCCCTTACGGGAGTTTTCGTTAAGCAGTCTAACAAAGGAGGAGCAATCAGTACCACCGCCAGGCGTAGCAATTTTTCTAGCATTGGTCATAACGGAATCACGACCATTTAGATTAACAGGCTTAGCTTGTGTGTCGAAAGTAAATACTTCAGTTTCCTCATTCTTACGCTTTATTGCGGAAGCAATAAGAGCAGCCACCTGACGACAGGAGGTTTTAGAGGTGGCAGAACCACGATAACCGGACACGGAAGAATCCATGGAACCGGAGATATCTACGCCGACAAAGATTTTACCAGAAAACGTTGGTACGTTTTCAATAGAGTGCTCCATAGCATCCTGCAGGGCATTTATTACGCTCTGCGGAATGTCTGTAGATTGTTCAGTGTTAAGGTATGCCGTGAAAAGCTGATATGGGAAAGCCTTGGCCTTCTCAACGAGAGACTTGTCACGAAGCCTGTCAGCTACAAGCTTAGCAATTTCAGAATTCTTGAAAACCCCGTGGCGAGCGAAGGTATTAAGATTCATTCTCGTCATCTGCCACTTTGCATTTCTGGCAATAGACTCCCACTCTGCCGTAGCTAGAGGAAGTGCCGTAAGCATCTGGAAATTGACATTTGGAATCTTGGCTTCTCCAAAATTACGGTTCTTGTTGGCCATAGCAGCCTTAAATGCCTCAAACTCCTGAACGATGCCAGGAAGAACAGAAGCATCGTGCTTCTTGTCCATAATGTAGGCATATAGAGCTTCCCTCGTCTTTGTCTCTGGACGTGGGTGAACCATCTTGATAATGTCCGACAGAGACGGGTCATTACCAACCGAGTCGTTAAAAATCTGATTGTCGCTTCTGGTTTCCAGCCACTTCTCAATCATGCGCTTTGGAGCAGTTCCAAGAGATTTACGACCGGTTACACCCGAACGCATAATCTGAACAAAGTTGCGGACCATCTTTCCGTTATCCATTACCTTTGGGAAGGTAATCTTGAACATGTCGATGTCCCTAGCGGCTAGTGTAGCCAGAAGAAATGCCGGCATATCCTTCATAAAGGCAGAATTTCTAGAGTACACAGCAAGGCTCGAAATAAAGGCCGTGTCAACCTTGTTGACAAGGCTTTTAATTTCCTCAAGCTGCTTAACAGCATCCGAATAGAAGGTATTTCCGAACATACCGGTGCAGGCAAACTGTGCAAGAGCATGTTTGTCTGTCATGCTGTAGGCTTTTCCTCCAGCCAAGTTCGTGGTGTCTGCAGCAGGAAGAGTCGTGCCAGCGGACTTAAAAATGTTTTTGTTTGCCATGATGTATTTCGTCTCCTTTTGACTTTATGTAAAATTGGTGGCGACAAAGTTTGCAAAGATTTTTTTTGCTAGATGTAATCCTTGCGGCATTCGCCGAAATTTATTTTAAATTCGTCTCCCTTAATCCGAATTTCCCTTTAGTATTTATTTTTGGTAGCGCCCCGACAAGAATTATAGAGTTTTTTTATCCGTAATATGATGTAAACCCTATAGCATTCGGGACATTCTTACTATAGTGCCTGGTTAAATAGTTGTACACCACTCTTTTAATGTTTTTTAGTTCCCAGAGGGAATCGAACCCTCCTAATCCGGTTTTAGAAGCCGTTGGCTCACCACTAGCCTATGGGAACGAACAATTACCCTTTACCGGTAAATTGCCCTGCCAATTTTAAGCTGGATAAAAACTCCGAGGTCTTTAATCCGGGCTCAAATGCAATGGACGTTATGGAGTCTTCAAGGTAAGGTTCCTTAAAAATAGAGAACTTGATGTTCCTTGCTATAGCATCTAGTCTAAGTTGCACAAGCTCACTCTCATTTTTGCACCCAAGTATGACAATCGTGTTACTCGTCTTATACCACTCTTTTTCAATTTCAGGGTGATATTCGACGAATTCCCTAAAAGCATGGAGACTTTGGGCCATTTGAGAACCCGGGGAAAGGTCTTCCCTAACAACAACATATAATTTCATAGTTGTTTTACGCTCCTTTTGTTCTCATCCTTGGTAAGGAAAAATCTTTTTCCATCCACTATCCATTCTTTTAGATTTTCCTTAGTTATGAATTTTCCAACAGAATTATATTGGTAAATCAATATTAAATCGTGCAAGGCTCCAATGCTAATATACTCAACACCCCATGGAATTTTACCAAAATAATCTATAGCCTTCGACTTACTATTTTTCTCGATTTGTTTATAGTCCATACCTCTTAGAAATCCATAGACAAGATTATAGTGTCTTGTATAAATTCCAAGGCGGATTTTCTCCTGGTGGACAGCTTGCTTTTTTTCCTTGACAAGCTTTCTTGCATTTTTTGTGAGCAATGCAGACTCTTCCGCGCATCCCTTGATTATGGCCTTAAGCGGACGTAGATTTTTTTTCGATTGCGGTCTAAACATATTTATTTTCTCCTCTTTGTACTAAAACGAACTATTTCTAACGAATTATTGCCTAAAACTATCGTTAGTAGAGGAGGACCGCGAGAAAAAATCTACCAAAAATGTATCATGCTACTTATCCTACAATTTATATTTTAGCTTGTACAGCCGATTACAACAAATCTTCTAAAAGGTCATTTCTATGGCCGTAACGTTCTTTGACCTTATCAATCCACGCTTGATTCTTAACCTTGAATAAAATAGGCAGGGACCACTTCTTGGGTGGGGCAGACTTGCAAACAACTCCCTCGAAAGAAGCCCCTGCGAATGTCCCGGATCTTATTTGATTTTCTATTTCGTAGTTTATTTTCCCATAGTAAATAAACTTGGGGATTTCCACTCTTTCATAAAATGCCTTTAGGAATTGGCTTGGAGTTAAAAACCCATTTTTAAAGACATCTACGTCAATAAGAACAACCCTATGCGTCTCTTTCTCGTGGAGGCCAGCAAAGGAATTTTGCCCAAGGAACTCAAAATAAGCTGTAATGCTTTCAAAATTATTTTCCTTGAAAATCCTAGAGAGAACAGCCTCCTGATTCCTAATCAGACTAATGGCCTCGCCAAACATAGGGTCGTCTTCCCCGAGAAGACGTTTCCTGGTGCCGAACTTATAGAACCCTCTCTTTGCGGACCACTCTGCCCTGATATTAGAGCCGTCAAGTTTCTCAAAGACATACACGTCGATATCTCTTTGTATTTGACTAGAAATTGTGGGATAGTGCTTCATTTATCTTCCAGAAGGACAATGCCAGGGCCTAAACTCAGAAGAACAGTTGGTTAACTCTGGCGGGAATGCTCTATCTGTAACAGAACTTCTAGCGGGGGCAAGAACTCTTTGCGCCTGTGTAAAATTATAACTGCCAACAATAATGTTCCAGTCGGCACATCCAGCGGGCAAAACAAACAACAGCAAGCTGAATAGAAAAATAAGTTTTTTCATAAAAGCGGGTGATGGGATTCGAACCCATGACGTTAAAGTTTTAATAGCCCATTGTCCAATTCGTAATGGTGGTTTGGACACAAAAAGACCAAATTGGTGAACACGTTTATTTCGGCCAGCGTTGCAGTTAAAGGAAAATTTGCAATTCCTATCTTGTGACAAACTTCAACATGGTTTGAATATTTACAAACCGCACACTCTCTTTTTGCGCCAGAATATTTCATCATTTTCTTGGCATAGTTTCTAACTGGTTGGTATGCATGTCTCGAACTCCACTTAACGGATTGCGCCAATATATCTTTTAAAGTGGTGATTTGCATTTTCTGAAGCACTTGTTTTTGCAGAGCAAAATTTAGACATGCACGACAAGAAAAATTTTTATACCCAATTAGCGGCACTCCACATTGGCAATAAGCTCTAGGTTTCCGAATCTGAATTTTTTTCTCGGCTGTTGTTTTATTAATAAAACGACACTTTTTCGTACAGAAACGAGTCCACTTCCCATGTTGTTTGTAAGATGAGAATTCTTTCTTGCAGCCTTCACAGGACTCTATTTTTCCTATTCTTCTATCTTTAGAGCGAGGTAGCGGATTCGAACCGCTGTTGTCGGGATGGAAACCCGAAGCACAAACCTCTATACCAACCTCGCTTATTTGATTGCTCATGGTAGTAAATATATTCTTACCATTCTACCACTGAATTACACCCGCGCTTTAAGGAGAAGAAAATTTCTAAGATTATTGGATTCCTTACCAAGGAACACTTTATGATACACGTCTGGACTTATGTTGTCAAGTGCCTTTAGGGCGAAAGGAAGCCTTCTTGAATCCAACAGATTATTGTAGTAGCTCCTAACAATCAACATGAAGGAGTTTATTTCCGGGAAGGGAACGACAACCTGGCGTTCAAATCTAATAAATGCCTTCTGCTCATCTGTCCATGTCCAAGTGTCTTCGGAAACATATTTCAGATTTCTATTTACAAAGTTATTTGGCCTAAAGGAAACGCTTCCAACTCTTTGGACAGGTTCAGACAGCTTTATTAGACCCTCAACCATCTTGTCGGGTCTTTGGATAACGAGATTTCCATTGCCTCTCTTGACATTTTTATGAATATAGTCAAAAGATTTTTCAAACGCCCAATCTACGTTCCAGTCAGAGGGAGCACACAGATGAAGGAGAGTCGCCTCATCCTTGCCCGTTGCCGGGTCCCTGGTAATCACAGCAAAATCTTCTACCACGGAGGAGGCGAAGGTATCAAAGTCATCCACGGACGTTTTTAAGCCGTCTATAGGGATTTCCTTTGCAAGGAAATCAAGAATGGGTTTCATCTGCTTGTCTGTCAGCTTATTTTTGTACCATTCTCCCTGCGGAAGGGCATTCTTTACCATTATTTTGTTGATTAAGAAACTTTTGTAATCCTCTCCAAGCTGGAAATACCTGGCCCTTCCTCCAGATAACTGAGAAAGTCTGGTAGTCTTGGTAGAGGAAATCGGTATATCGCCATCCTGTAAAGGGAAATAGTCGAGGTAGTCAGAATCCAGCGGTTCTACAGTGGCACCAAATATTCTTTGGATAATGTCAGAAGTCATTACTGTTAACATATTCTTCATCTGCCATCTGTTCCATGATTTCCTGACGAAGATGTTCTTTTTCTCTTCTTTTGGCCTTTATGTTCTTGGAGTCGGTTTTAATGGACTCAAGAACCCTGTCAACTGCCTTTTCAAAGGTTCCACCAGAAGCCTTATAGGTTTCTTTTTCATACCTAATTTGCACAAAGGCATTTTGCTTGCGGAGTTTTATTGTTATATCCGCTCCCCTGTCACTTAGGCTTTTAAGTCGTTCGTCCATATTCTTGTCTTTATCCAAAAGCCACCATCCAGAGTTGAACTGGAATCACACCCTTACCGAGGGCGTGTCTTAAACCATTAGACGATGGTGGCGTTGTGTTATTCTATCATTTTACCAAGGACGTGTTCCTTTTGAATTATAAAGTGTTCTTCTGCGCTTGAGTTGTTGCACTTGATTGGAATACCAAACATTTTTTGAAAAACGACTTTATCTCCTACGCATATTTTTCCACCAGCCCAAACACTTGGCCCCATTTCAATAACCAGGCCACAAATAATTTTTGTTCCGAGGACTCCGGCCTTATTATTCCAGAGTCATTTTGGACAGGGATTTCCTTGGCTACTAAGATATAGTTGTATGTTGGATAAAAGCGCATATTTGTTTCTAAGCGGGCGAAGGGACTCGAACCCTCAACATCAACCTTGGCAAGGTTGCACTCTACCATTGAGTTACGCCCGCAATACTATTATTTTGTGTTATCGGCAGAGTTTTGGATATTTTTCCACTTCTCATAAAGCTCAGAAAGAGGAACTTTCGCAGCCTTGGAAACAGGAATCCCGTCTAAACTTAGTCCCTGCCACCCGACTATAGATGGCTTAGATTTTGCCTTACATTTTTCAATATGCTCAGCATTTGCCTTGGGATCTGCCTGGCAGGCATCACATTTAGAACATTGCCACATTATCTTTACGTCCCTAGCAAGACTCGAACTTGCAATTATTTAACAGGCCCACCAGGATTCGAACCTGGAATTGAAACTTAGGAGATTTCCGTGATTTTCCCTTTCACCATGAGCCCAAAGTTCTTTTTTTTGTAGCACTTCCGGTTGGAGTCGAACCAACATTTTCAGATCCTTTTACGGATAACAGCTTAGAAGGCTGCCTCGTCTACGGAAGCAAAGGAACTTTATTTTTCGTCTTTCTCGTCGTAATTATCAACCCACTCTACATCTGTCGCACCAGAGTGACCATGAATTTCAAGAAAGCTTGCAATGGTATCGTGAAATTCCATACTTGAGGGCTTGTTAGGGACTCTCCATCTTACCACAACACTGCCGTCTGTAAACTTACAACCTTCTGCGACATAACCGTTTCCAGAGATGCCAGAAATATCCTGTTTACGAACTACATGAAAGCGTTTCATGGTCTTAATTATTTGCCTCTCTTCGACAACACTAACTTAACATCATTCCTTAGGCAGTCAAGCCAAAAGACTAATCCTAAAATAAGTACCATTAAAATTCCGAGTGTCATATGTATTTGTTTTTATTACGGAAGACAGAGGGCTCGAACCCCATACCCCTTTACAGAGGCACCACTTGTTTAGCAAACAAGGCTCGTCACCAAGAGACGAGATTATCTTCCAAGATATTATCCGATATTTACTTCAGAGACAATTCCATTTTTATCCACTTTGAAGGAAAGTCTGTTTGGTACAAAAACGGAAGAAACCACCATTCCAGGAAGGATAACAATAAATCCATTTTTCTTAGCAAGATTAATTGCGCTTTTTTCTTTCATTCCAATTAATTTGAAAACGTTAAAAGATTTCTTATTGTTTTTCATTTGTGTCCTTGACGGTGAGCACTGGTCTCGATCCAGATAGAGTTGCCCCTACGACTAACTTTCCAGGATAGCCCGACACCCCGGCCGGTTTACTCACCATTTATTATTTTCTTAAGTTTTTTCTGGTTAAAAATAGAACAACTGCTCCTTTTACCATCGTCTTTATTCTATTGAACACAGGTTTTCTATTTTCAATATCCTTTAGATATTCAACAACCTCTTCTCTTAGTTTGTTGCGCCAAAGCCCAAAAGTTTTACCTTGAACTATTTTCATATACGGAAAAGTGAGGTCTCGATCCCCAGTGGTTTTCACCACCCATACGCTTTCGAGGCGTCGCCGTCATGCCTATACGGTTACTCTTCCACATGACCCATAAGAGTTTTGAACTCTTTCCTGAAGATTGAGAATCTTCTGATCTTGCCGATTAATCTAATGGGCCAAATTATTTCCTTTTGCTACCAGGTTTCATATTCTGTTATGTCTATCTTTTGTCCACACCAACACTTTACAACACAAATAAGTCCAATGGAAGTTGGGGTTAATTCATACGTGATTCCTCCGCCAATCGCCCCGGTGGGCTTACCGCGCTTTATACAGTCGTGATTTTTTACCCATATAACAGCTTTTGCTGACTCTTCCTTCGATAGAGAAAATTGTATATATTCGTTGGTCATTTTTTGGAGTTTCTTATTTTTGTGCTAGAGTATCCAAGAAATTCATCCGGTGGTTGAGATGGATTTCTGCTGACGTTTGAAATTTTATGCCTAAACTCGGAGGTTGGATACTTTAGAATACCGTTTCCCATGTCTCTGTCATATACAGAGAACCGGGCTGGGAGTCCTCTAATTCCAACCTCTCCATAGTCATCCCTCATTCTTTGAATTGTGTCAACACCAATGTGAAAGGTGAAATTTTTTATACCAGAGTTTAGAAACACAGAACATTTTTCAATAAATCTAGGGGCATCTGTAACAACAACCGGGGCATACCACGTAAACTGGTCCAGTCTTTGTTTTAGTTCCTCAAGGGAGAGGTTAGGCTTTCCAATCCTAGACAAGGAAATTTCAAACACCTTTTTGAAGGAAAAAATTTGGTTAAAGATAATTCTGTGACCAAAGTGCAGAGGGTTAAAAGATCCTGGAAAAATATGAAGTTCTTGCGAAGGGAATTTCTCGCCCAGATCCTCATTTGCCATATTTAAAAGCTGTTCCTTTTCGGCAATCTGCCCATCGGAACGAATCATAAAAATTTCATACGGATTTTCAACTAACTGTTCATAGCACTTTTTCAAGTTGTCCATTGTCGTAAAGTTCCTGTAGTGTTTCTTTTTCAAATCCCGTTAAAAGCTTAACGGCGACCATCGCGACCATTTCGTCTTCTTGTTTTCTCTTGTTAAAAATCTTTTGTTCTGCCCAGGGAACAATAGAGTCGGTATATATTTCTTCTGGAAGTTTGTCGAAGGACAATTTATAAATTGCGCCTGTATTAAATTCCCTCTCGACTCCAATATATGCTCTGTTATCTCCTTTTCGTGGACGATTTGTTGTGAGAGCAGCAGTAATGCTAAGTTTGAGAGATTTCTCTTTGTGGATATAATCTAAAGCATCCCACAATTCCTTTGCGGCCCAGCCTCCAACTGCCGCATTTTGAAATGCAGTAGACTCCATGTTGCGATTCTCAAGCCAGGAAATGGTTTCTTCCTCGCTGTAAGGCATCCAGATTGCGTCCAAGATTTTGCTTGACCCTGGGGTCATTGCAATCCTAGAAAAACTCACGCCTCCGCCACAAATAACGGCAACAATCTTTTTTTGATTTTCGTACTGTTGTACAAACCTTGCAAGAAATTTTTCGTATTCGGTCATTTTACCATTTCTTTCCAGCGGGCAAGTAACATTTTAACTTGTAAAGGAGAACGAAGTCCATAGGTTCCAAGAGAAAATCCATCATTTACTTCTATGAGAGCAGTATCCCACATTCTCTCTCGGGAGTCAAGCATGGCACCGACATCCACTGAATAGGCTACCGGCATCACAGGGGTCGCTATCTTAATCATTTTTTGAACTTGTTCAATTCTCGGGTACCACTCCACAGAGCCGGCATAACGCCTTACGTCAAGGAGTTCTCCGTCTAGAACGAAACATCTGTATTCGCTTTTCCAGAAAACTACTTCACTCGCCAAGATTGGCATGTCCTTTGGAAGATGGGACGTTTTCAGAAGTTCTAAGAAACTTTTAACAACGTGCCCTGTGAAAATCTTGTGGTCAACCTTAGGCTTAATGAAAACTGGCCACTTATCCTCATTAAGGTGAATATCTCCTAAGGTAGTCGTCCATATTTTCCTATGAGTAAAAACGGCTAGACAATCTGGAATATCAATTGGTTCTGGCGGCTTGCACCCAAGAATTTCAATTGCCTTCCTGACATATCCAATCCCGCCAACGACAGGAGTTTCTTTTGTTATGTTGTTTCGAATTTCTTCGATGTTGGCGAAAGGGACAACTTCCCAGCCCATTTGATGAAACCAGGAAGCTGCCGAGAAACAATTAATATCTAACCAATCGGTATTAAACTGATTTCGTTGTACGAAAACCTTCATACGCGCTCGCGGACTGTGCTGCGATACCTCTGGGTTATTTCTTTCACCAGATTATCCACGGCCGTAGTCGTATGACCGGCTACCTTTGGCATTTCATCAAAGCCCTTTATGACCCTTGCCTCACAGGTGTTAAAGTCGTCCAGGAAGCCAGGACCAAAAGGAGCCTCCGCAGAGCCGTCATAGTAGGTTACAAGAGCATCCTGACCATAGGGCTCTCCAGGTAGAGCAACTGTAATGCCGCTCTTGCGGGCAAGTTCATTGCGACAAACCTTAACCAAGGGAAGAGTACCCTTGCCCTTTTCTTCCGAAAGCTTGATAACCGGACGATTATCTTTGCCAACGGCGCACAAAGCAAACTTCGTGCTCATGTGGTCACGGTTAATGTTGTTACGAAGGTGTCCGCCAACGCCGAAAATACCACAGCGCCAAGGAACAAAGCCTTCATTAATGCACGCACGAATAATTGCACGAATCGTGTCGAACGTTTCACCGTTTCCAACAATGAATCGAAGATTGGTACTTTCGTACATTGGACGATTAATCCTCGTCTCCACCGGCTTCATAAGTCCAGCAGCCTTTGCACGATTGAGCGTTCCGACAACCATTTCAACGCTATCGCCGGAATCAGGACGAGCCACGACAATTTTTCCATTGCCCTTGGCTTTTGCATCCAGGGCTAGAGGAATCAGACACTTCTCAACAGCGTTCCAATAGTCGTAGCAATCTGCAACCATCGACAAGAATTCGCCATTCTCAGCAACCTCGTACATCTGGCGGTAGCAGTCGAATTCATTTTCGAAACCCTGAACAAGTCGATGGGCAAGAGCATTTACCGAGGAACCCATTGCAGGATTTGCGCCATTCTTCCAGTTTTGGTAAGCACCACGGAAAGTGTCGGTACCAAACCACACGTAGTTATGAACTTTGGCTACAAATTCAGACTCCTGAGGACATGCTGCTGCACGGTCGCCGAAGTCATGGACCATCAACCGAGCCCAAAACATGCACTGCTCATCCGAAACGCTTGGCATTTCAAGTTCGCGGATTTCGTTGTATGCCCACTTAAGGAAGTGGCGAGCAGCAGTAAGGCGCTCAGAAGCCGACCACACATGAAGGAGGGTGCTCTCGAACCAAGGAACAAGAGGACCAAATCCAGGCTTCGTGGCAGAGACACGGATACATGGCTCCCCGGGGTAAACAACTCCGCCCTCTGGAATGCCCTCAACCTTCAAGGGAAGGTAACCGTCACACTCATCCACCACTCGTCGCCACAAGGCTTCCGGGAATTCCCAGTCCTTGAAGCCAAAAGCCGTCGCCTTGCGACCCTTGAGAAACTCTACAGAGTCATCAATTTCCTTGTGAGTGTAGGGCTCGTAAAAGAGCATGTCACACACAGACTGCAATCCGGCAAACAAAATACGAAGATCATGCTGCTCATAAACAGCAGGTTCGGCCTTTAGGGGGAACTTGCGATAGGTGCCGTAGTAGACCGAATTTTCGGTAGCCTCAACACTTTCAAGTTTGTAGCCGTTGATTGTATATGCGTCCGACCAAATGGGCCTCGGAACCATGTGATGACGACGAAAAGTAGGTAGAATTTTATTGGTAGCCATGATTATTGTTTACTCCTTAATTGGTAGATTTTTGTCTCTATCTTTAGGAGCAGGCTCCGTGCGGTTTGGTTTCAGCACAGAATTTTGGCCACCTACTACTATTTTCTCTATTAGAGCCACTTAGACTTTAGCACACCAAAGTACCTTGTCAAGAGGCACATATATAGAGATAAATTTTATTTTTCTGTCTTTGTTTTAAAAACCGTTACATCTTCTAACGTAGGCAGGAAAGGTCTTGTACGGAATTCCCTATTCCTAAAGAAAGATGGAATTCCCTGTTCATCAAGAAATTCTGTAATTTCCTCTGGACTATATCTTCCCTTAGTTGCCTTCATAAAATAGGCAAGAAAATCTGTAGCGTCTTCCGTTAGGGCATCCTGTAGGACTTCTATAAATTCCCTAGTTTTCATTTCATCGAGATGCTTAAAATATTCTTCTCGTGTTTTGAAATTTTCTATCATTTTTTAAGTGACTCTAGCGGGATTCGAACCCGCATCAGCAAGATTGAAAATCTTGTATCCTAAACCATTAGACGATAGAGCCATTCAGTGTTATGTCAATGATATTCGCTATAGTACCCGCTATAGCTTCTATCAGACTCAATATTTTCTATTTTTCTTTCGAGTCTTTCTAGGTCGGAGACCACCCGATCAAGTTTTTGAGATATTTCTTCTATTTTAAAAAACTGTACAATGTGAGGGTTAGACATAACCTCGTTCAATCTGTCTTGAATATTCTTTTTGTTATAATCGACAAACTGTAGCTCTTTTATAAGATCCGTGACAAGGACGGTCGCCTCTTTTGAAACAAGAGAGTTATTATCAAGTTCCTTCAATCTTGATTGAAAGTCAAGTTTATCTATTTTTTTTGATTTTTTTCTTGCCATTTTATTTCCGAGGCTGGATTCGAACCAACACAAACCTGAATCAAAGTCAGGGGACCTACCGTTAGTCTACTCGGAAGTGTTTATGTTTTGTTATTTTTTTGTCTAATGTGGCTAGTAGGACTTGAACCTGACACAAAATGGGTCACAGCCATTTATGCTAAACCATTACATCATAGCCACCACATAGAAAGAAATCTATCACACAAGGGCGATAGAGTCAACATCAAACTGTATTAAAATATCTACGAAAGAAGAGGAATTGTAATTATATTCCCCAAAGTTTACGTTATATGGGGTAAGGTTCATTCTAAATGATTTTAGAACCATACCGACTTGACTCAGAAGTTTTAGAGTTGCCGGTTTTTTAGAACCCCCTGTTAGGATATTTAGAATCTTCGCTGCCCCATTTTCATCATCGGAGTCGTGAATTCTTAATTCAAGTCTTCCATCTGGTACAAGTTTGTTTTGAGCATATCTTATTTGCGGTACCTTGACGGAAAGAACAACATAGGAATCAATTCCTTCCATTTGAAATAAAAATCTATTTCTACTAGTCGGAACATAAGAGGTTGGTAACAAGTCGGCACCATCATTTCTCGGTACCTCTACGGTATTAACCAAAGTCCCTTTTACTTTCCTGTTTTCTATTGTTCTTTTCATGTTATACGACCAAAATCATCCTGATATCTTGTGATATCATCTTCGGATAGATAGTCTCCTTTTTGAACTTCAACAATTTCTATGTCTGAATCCTCAGAAGCAGTCAGTCTATGTTTTTCATTTTTGTAGACGCCAACCATAGACCCGGCCTTCAAACGATACTTGTTGCTAATTCCAAGACCAGAGTTCTCATAAATCCCAGAACCCATGACTACTGTCCAAAACTCATCTCTATGTTTATGACTCTGAAGACTGATTCTTTTACCAGCCTTTATTCTCAAGATTTTAATAATATATTGATCGCTTGAATATATTACCTGATACCAACCCCAAGGTTTATCTATTTTTATAGTCATTACCAGTAAGTATGGGACAGAAAAGAATGCACGATGAGGGATTTGAAATATGAAATATATTTATTAAATATGGAATATGTTTGTGCAGTTTGTAATAAAAATTTTAAAAGACCTCAAATAAAACGAAAAAAACAATTTACATTTGTTGCCTGCTCAACATTGTGCGTATCAAAACACAAAACAAAAATTGGTACTTTTGAAAGTAAATGTAAACAATGCAAGAAAACTATCCGTAAAAGGAAAGTTGAAAAAAAGAAAAATAAATCTGGAAATTTTTTCTGTTCCAAGTCTTGTGCTGCCAAATATAACAACTCGCACAAAACCCAAGGAATAAAGGTTTCAAAACTCGAAAAATGGCTTGCCACAAAACTCCAAAAAACTTATCCACATCTTGAGTTTCACTTCAACAGAAAAGATGCCATAAACTCAGAACTTGATATTTATATTCCTTCGTTGAAACTTGCCTTTGAACTTAACGGAATTTTCCACTATGAACCTATATTTGGACCAGAAAAACTAAGTCAAATTCAAAATAACGATAACAGAAAATTTCAAGCATGTCTTGAAAATGAAATTGAGCTTTGCATTATTGATACTAGTTCAATGAAATATTTCAAAGAAATAAATGCTGGAAAATATCTTCAATACGTTAAAAATATTTTATCAATAAAAATGGATGTTGCTGGACTTGAACCAGCAACCAACGCCGTGTAAAGACGCTGCTCTACCTTTGAGCTAAACATCCATATTTGTTATGGTAAACGAGGTACTCTAGCCGCTGAGTTAATCGTGCGTGTGATATTACAGTTGATGATGCTCATACCCAGGATTTTGTTTCTAAACACACATTAGTCTAAGCGTACTACCCGCCAATCATTGCCTTGCTCACCGGCTATGGCTTATTTGTACTTGCGACCTCGGTAGTTCAAATAACCTCTTTTTGAAGGTCTCCTACCTTGAAAGCAATGCCGTCCTGAAGTTCCTCGACCCATTTACCGTGCCGCGTGTGCTCGGCACCATCAACCGTATTATGCAATTTGCTCTTTCTTAGGAATATCCTCGTTCAATGCAGTAGTCATAAGTTTCTCTCGTAAGATATTTCTTGGAGTGACTCTTTGGCTTTTTGCCGTAAATTCTTTCCCTATAGACAGAAAGTCTACCACAAACCGGGCAAAGATCAACCGTCTGCTTATACCAGTGTTTTTTATGTTTCATGGTTCAATTTTAGGTTTTTCTTGTCCCAGACGACAAAAGCCCAATAAAGGACTGCCGTGACACAAGACACCGTTGACATGAGGAGTATATTAGCAAGGATCAGGTTGCCTGTCAAGTACTGAGTAATACAGGCACCGCCATTCAAAAGAAACATAAAAACGTTTATTCCGAGGTTTAAAACCGGATTTCTTACTATTTTTAGGAATGTTTCTTTTATTTGGTTGGTCACCTAAAGACTAAATACTCAGATCGAACCCGACCACCAGATATGAATGTCGATTTTTTCTCCAGATTTGGCAGAAAGTTCATTGATAACCTCCCTAACGGAAGTAGACCTATCCTGCCTGGATATTAGCTCGGACTCAAGAAAATCATCCTTGAGCGTAAAGCCATCAGATGCAGCCAGGTGCATGGCAAGTTCATCAGCCAGGGCCCTAAACTCAGCAGTTTTGCTAACAAAGTCAGTCTCACAGGCAAGGGCGACAGCAGCTACGTTCTTGCCATCGTGATGCCGGTACACGGCAAAATATCCCGCCTTGGCATCCCTGTCTTTCAATTTTTCTGCCTTTGCCGCTCCCTTGGACTTAAGAATTTCCACAGCCTTGTCAAGGTTCTCCCCGGAGGCTTTCCAGGCAGAGGCACACATTGCAATGGGCATTCCGGTCATTTTTCTAAGGTTTTTAACTGACATGATATCCTCTTTCTTGATAAGAGTATTCTATAGTCTGAACGGGAGGACTTGAACCTCCACAATCTCCTGTATCCGAAACAGGCGGGCTACCATTACCCTACGTCCAGATGTTTTTATTTCGCAGCAACATTAAATCAGGGTAGAGAGATTTGAACTCCCACTTTTCGCGACCCAAACGCGACGCTTTACCAGATTAAGCTATACCCTGTTTTTCTATTCACTTAGTCAGGGTGGTGGATTTTGAAACCACATAGTCTCGGCTCCAGACCGAGTGACCCGCCTTTGGCCCACACCCTGATATTTTACTGATACTCTTATTATACACTACTCCGAAAAGAATGTCAAGTGGCACCGAAGGTAATCGAAACCTTCTGCAAAACGCTTATGAAACGTTGCCCCAAACCCTGTGGTCGGTGCCAAAAAACTTGTAACGTCCACGGAGAGACTTGAACTCTCGACCACAATCTTCGGAGGATTGCATTCTTCCACTGAACTACGTGGACTTGATTTTCTTTCCCACGATCGTTGGATTTCCAGAGTAATCCTTGTGGGCAACCTCGGGGGGATTAAACTCCTCGAAATGACTTTTTTCGGGATTAGGATCGTATTTGTCAACCATTGCGGGCAAACCACAAATCCTAATACCCCAGGCAAGGTGTTCATCACAAACTTTAAATTTGTGTTTTTCTCCTTTTAGCTTCCAGGTTGGTTTGTGTTTGCAAAGATTACCAGAACCCGCTTCCTTATGGAAGCACATGTCTATTGTAGGCTTTTCTTTTCTCTCTCTAAACGTTGACATAAATAAGGCACCCCACAATAAGTATGTTGCTAAAGCAGGTCCTAGAAGATTCGAACTTCTCTCAAAACACCCGCAGTAGGATTCGAACCTACATAAAATCCGGCTTCGTAGACCGGTGCCTTTCCGTTAGGCCATGCGGGCATGTGTTCTTGCTCTATGGCAGTTAGAACATACTATTTCACATTTTTTTATCTCTTCCAAAGCTACTTTCAAACGGCCCGCAGACATTAATGTCGCAATACTAAATTCTTTATTTTTTACATGATCAAAATCCATTATATAATACGGATATTTTTTACCACAATCCGTACAAGGAGTTTTTTCTTTCAACTCTCGAATAATTTGTTTATATTTTTCGGTATTTTGTGATGCCTTGTTTACATAATAAGCTTTATTGTTTTTATAATGAGATTGCGTATACTTGTTATGACATTCACTACAGGCGCTTTGCAAACCATCTTTTCGACTAGAATTTTTTCTAAACTCAGAAGTTGATTTTTCAACTTGACATCTTGAACATTTCTTCATCGCTATAAATAGCGTCTACGAATATAGAATTTCCTTCGTAGGGAAGTATGCTTCCTTTGCACCAAGGACCCAAAAAAATGTCCAGGGAGGGACTTGAACCCTCAAACCTTTCGGTACAGGCTCCTTAGACCTGTGTGTATGCCTTTCCACCACCTGGACAGGTGATTATTTATTTAGCGCAAAAATTATTACCTAGAAAGTGTGCAGCCGCCTATGGTCGAGGCACATTCTCTGGTCCTTGGAGGGCAACTTTCTGAGCAAGTCATCTGCAGGCAAATAAGCCCATTTTCCTCTAGAACCTCAAAATGGCACTCGCATGGAGGGCTTTCGATGGGGGATGTAAGAATGTTTTCCCCGTATAGACTTGAGTCCAAGGTAGGAAAAGTCCCTGGAATTATAACGGTTTCTTCCCTATCTTCGTCGTCCGGGTTGGTATACAAACCTTGTTCTGCTGCCTCTGCCGCCGTAATTGGGGCGCAACCAGACAAGAATATTGAACCTATGAACAAAAGTCCTATTATTTTTTTACCCATCCCACTCTTCTCCTCAAGGCACACATATATTTGTATAAATATATGCCCAGGACAAGATTCGAACTTGCACGGGATTTTACTCCCACTGGCTTCTGAGGCCAGCGCGTATCGCCGGTTCCGCCACCTGGGCAAAGAGGTGTTATTTTAATTTTTCTAGAGTTTCAAGGATTTGGGATTCTTTTTTAAGTCCTATATCTACCTGTACCATTTCCCCATTTTTAAACCAAATAAGAGTAGGTACAGATTTTATCTTTAGACTATAGCAAAGTTCCTGATTGTCGTCAATGTCTACACAATAGACATTTACGTCCTTGTTCTCGGCTTCAAATTTTTCAAGGATAGGCTTTTGCAGTTTACATGGAGCACACCACGAGGCATAAAAATCCAAAAGAGTTATACCGTTTTTGATTTTGGTGTGAAAATTATTTTGGGTTATTTCTTCCATTTTCTTCCTCCTCCTTACGGAGCCTCATAAGTCCCTTTGTAGCCATTATTATGGCCCACAGATTTGTTAGGTTAAATACCAGGATGCCAAGCTGAACCGGATCCCTAAGAGCTAGGATAGTCTCTACGATAATGTAACAGGTACAGGCTACGATTATCAGGGGATAGGAAATATTAAGTTTCCCCTTGGATAAGAACCAGTGATTTGTAAAGGACACACAAGCAGCAAAAATGCTGAGTACCCAGAAAAATATGGTAAGAGCAGCCGGCGTCATATACTTTTCTTTAAGTATACGTCACAGCGCCAGGCAAGAGTCGAACTTGCACTTTCTATCCGTTTTGCAGACGGAGCCCTTAGCCATTCGGGTCACTGGCGCATAATCGGGAAGAAGGGGTCGAACCTTCATTAGGAGAGTCAGAGTCTCCCGTCCTGCCATTAGACGATTCCCGAATGTACCTTGAAAGAGTAGACCTGTAAGAATCAATGAAAGTGTTTGAGATTACCTTTTAACTTACAATCTTATTTTGGGGTTACGCTCCCGCCCATGGTGCCCCCATTCTTTTCGTTATTTGAAACGAACTATCAAGGAAGCATCCTTCGTCCAACTAATTCATTGCCTTTTTGAAAGGGCAACAATCTACTCTGTCAAGAAACCTGACTTACTTCAAAAGTACTCAAATAAAAGATTTTCTGATCTCTCAAAGAAAACACTTTCATCATTTCCGTTCCATCCCAATTAATTCCTAATTCTAGGACCAAGGAATAATCTTCTGGATTTAGCACTTGCCATCCGGCTTCATTGAACGGAGTGCTTCCTTGCCAGAAGCAATCATCAAACTGTTTCTTATCTTTAAACAAGGACACACAAGCATTCTTATTTTTGCTTTTTACTAAAGAACCAATTTTCATTTTACGAGCCCAGGGGAAGTTGAATCCCCACCCTACAGCTTGACTTTTACGGAACCGAAGGGACTCGAACCCTCACCGACTTGCTTGACAAGCAAGTGTCCTAACCATTAGACCACGGCTCCATTGAATTTTGGATATGTTATCTGCGAATGACATTGCGGACAAACCATTATGAGAACATTAGGTTTCGAGCCTAATCCTCCAGCTAAGCTGGCGCACTACCATTATGCTATGAGCCCATTAGCGACCTCTTTCATAGCGAGATCGCCTCTTTCCAAAGAGGAATAGTGCTAGCTGGGCTTGAACCAGCAACATCCACCGCCATTAGGATAGCACTAGATTTCAAGAAATCCATTATGGATTTCTCTATGACAATTTGAACATACCAACATACATTTATCAACTTCTTCAAGAAGGGTTTTCCATTTTAAATTTCTGAATTGTGAAATTCCAAAATCTTTCTCTCCTGGAATTTTGTGATGGAAATCTAAAGCTGCGATACACCTTTTATAGCTACATTTTTCACATTTACCACCTTTGTATTCAACCAGTTTTTCTTTAACTGTCTGTCTATACTTTTTTACTCGTTGATAATTGAGAATTTTACGCTGTTCGTCAGTCAAAATAACTCTTTTTGGCATCACATATTTTTTTACCGTAAATTCGCTTATACTAAATTTATTCGCGCACTCTTTTGTGGTATGTTTTTTATAATATTCGTTTAAGGATACTATTTTATCATTTGTCATCGCTTTAATCTCAGTACCTAAATTTACACTATTAAGATGATAACTTATTGTTGCTTTACTAATTTTGAGTTGTTGTTTGATTTCTTTGTATGTTTTGCCCTGCAATCGTAATTCTATTACTTTTTCTTTCGTACTTTTAACTATTACATTATCTTCCATGAAGATAAATAGTCCATTGGTTCGAAAATATACTTATCGGAGCGATGAGAATTGAACTCACATGAAACCGATTAACCTTTCTACACCTTATCAGGATGAGGGTATACGCTCCGGCGCTCTAACCAATTGAGCTATAGCACTATATTGGCGCTTATCTGTTCTCATATTTAAAATTAATTAACAAACAGCATTCCAACAGGTTAACTCTAACACACTTCCGACGAAGTGCAAGTCCCTTGGGTGAGTATCGACCTCACTACCTCATCCTCTTCAGGGATGCGCTCTACAACTGAGCTACCAAGGGAAATTCTGACAACAAGTAGGCGAAAAGATATTTTTTTACGCGCTCTGCTCTTAAGCTATTCCGCATCAAGAATTGCGGAATCTGGATTCGCACCAGAACATCGTCCTTATAATGGATGTAATCCTCTCAGGGCATTTGTCAGAAAATTGTGTGCGGTTTGTTTTTGTTATTCGACAGGTTCGATTTTCCATCTTTTACCACGGGCCTAATCGCAGGCAACAAACTTCCCACCCTCGCACAACGCCGGACGTTGGGTATGAACCAACATTTCGGGTTCTTGCCGGTGCCCCAGCGCAATCCCGCGTTCTACTTCTACTAGTCCGACAAAATTTTTTTGGTTTAGACTCCGTTTGTGGCACTACCAGGATTTACAGGTCCATTTCTAAGGGTTGACCACCCCGCCCAGTCGTTGCCACCTTCTTCGCTCACAATATAAAGCTCCATGCCCTCTTCCAGGACAACAACCTCACAGGAGCCCTTACCGCAGAGCTTTTCATGCAGTTTCTTAGTCTGCTTTGCAATCTTTTTCGATACCCTTGGGTTCGTACCTGTCGGAACCTTTAAAACCATCATCTTTTTCATAAAACCTCTCTAGAATAAATATATTATTGTTTTATTTTGAACAAATGTATAAAAATGTGGATATTATGAGACTCCACCCCCTGGGATCGAACCAGGCTGATTTCGGTTAAACTCCAAGGGTAGGGCACGATCCTACAACCACCCGGTTACTCGCGGAAATTTTACTTTTGAAGCACGGACATAAATCCGAATTTCCTACAGCCGGACGCTCTACCAATTGAGCTACCTTGGAACAGATTACCAAGTTGGTAATCTTTCTCCTGCATGTACTTCTCTGTGACAATTTGCACAGAGAAGTACGCATTTATCTAATTCTACTTTAACTCGTTCCCAACTTCTTGTATGGCCCTTAGCCGATATTCCAAAATCCTTTTCATTGGGATCTTTATGATGAAATTCTAAAGCAGCAATAGATTTACAATATCCACATTCGATACATTTTCCTCCCAAATGAGCAACCGCCAACTCCTTTAGTTTGTCTCTTCGTTTTTGTACCGCTATCGTGTTACATTTACAACACTTAGTTTTTAATCGACCGCGTTTATCAGAGTAGTAATAATGTTCACATACACCATGATGAACGCATTTTTTTGCTATTTTTTCCATATTCCTAAATATGGTTGATAGTACATTTTTTGTTAACTCCTCACCATGAGTGCTAGAGTGGAATGTTTGCAGATTAACTCCCCCGGATACCAATTCCGTTGTGCTTTATACACTACTAGTCGTCTGGCCTAGACAACCGGTTCTGCAACACGTGGTTTTACGACAAGTAAACGGTGTCCCACTAACCCAACGGTTTCTTAAGTAAAACCGTCAAAACCAAAATATGTCCGTCGTTTTTCCGTTAAACTACCAAGACCAGCATTTTTTGGTTTCGGTACACATTTTCAGGATGGGTTTCCCGGCCGGTACACACCTGTAAACTCAGACCTACTATTCGGTTCATCGCTAGGATTACTTCTATTCTGGTTATGTCTTCCCTTACGGTACTTGTTTTTCTTGGATGGGAATCGAACCCATATCTACGGAGTTAGAGTGAGACCGGCGGGCAACGATCCCGCAACCTTCTCCTTAAGAGGGAGTTGCACTGCCAATTGTGCTACGGACTCAAATTCACTGGAGGAGTAGGTGTCGAACCTACAAACGAACCTTTCGGACCCACGGTTAACAGCCAAGCGGCACAAACCAGCAGTACCTTCCTGCCAAAATTATTTTTCCATTTCAATATGAATTTCTCGATGACATCTACAACAAACAAGAATACACTTTTGAGCTTCTTCTATCATTTTTTTAAGACTTCGGCCACTTCTATTATCAGATAGACCAAATTTTTTTTGAGTAGGATCTTTATGATGAAAATCTAAAGCCTGAAGGTATTTATTATATCCACAATTTATACATTTACCACCAAAATAATTTTTCAACTTCTGAATTTGTTTAACTCTGGATTTTGCAACTCTTTCGGATCTGCACTTAGAACATCGTTCTATTTGTTTGCCTAATCTCGTTTTTTCGAGATATGTTTTACTTTCTGGGTGTTTAGTACACATATGGTTAACTATGTAGAGTTAACCGAAACTTATAAATTTAAGTTCAACTTTGCCTTTCCTCCAAAATACTTTCTTCACACTCACAAGCCGATTCTTGGCGGGAAGGGGCATCACTCCCTTCACCTTTTAGATTTTAGTCATGTTATTCGGTCACAACTCTCAAGGGCTAGCTACTTCCCTCTCAACAAGTCGGGGAGATTTTACTCCCAAGGGCTGCATCACTGATGTCCTGCTTGACCCTTCGCCCTACCGCTCAGATAAGTCTCGCGACTTCACGGCTTCCAGGCAACCTTACATTTCCAAATCCTACTCAGACCACCCACGACTCTCTTAGTTTGTGCCTTGTACCCGTGACGGTACTAATCAGCCACCAACCAAGAACCGGCTTCTAAGTGCGAAGAAAAATATTTTTTATTTAGTTTTCAAAGGCGGAACATTATCCTGCCTTTTGTTAGGTCATATGGGGACATTTCTACCTTTACCTTATCCCCAAGAACTATATTGATTTTATTCTTTCGGATCTTACCAGAAGGCAGACAGGTTACAATGCTGTCTGTTCCGTCCAGTCTAACCCGAAACAATCCCGTGTTGCTTTCTACCACAACACCCGTCATTCCAATCTTGTCATCTCTGTCGTTCATTGTTTGGATATCCTAGCAGGCAAGAGACGCCTGTCAAGGGAACTTTATTTCTTTCTTTTCTCTTCTGTTAATGGATACGGCAGGGTTTGAACCTACAATGCCCTAAGGCAGGCGGGTTACAGCCGCCCACAGCTACCGATGCTGCCTCGTATCCAAATCTACTCTCAACTTCCACGTACAATAGCACAAAAAATATGTGCATCAATAGGAATCGAGAACAGAATTGGACACACTACCGGCGTTAACAAAAAGAGAAAAAATAGAATTCATACCAAAGGAATTATGCTGGAAAAGACTGGTATTATCTTTTCTAGGTTGCTCACGAAACAGGCACTTTCTAATAAAAGTAATGTTTTCCATGATACATGTATCCTTTGTATTTAGATTTCTTTCTTCCCTTTGTTACCGGCACCATTGCCAGTAGTCTAGAGATTTTAGATGGAGCTAAAGGGATTTGAACCCTTAACCTACGGCTTGCAAAGCCGCCGCTCTCCCAATTGAGCTATAGCCCCGAACGGGTATTTGTATTAAGTGGAGCTAAGCGGACTTGAACCGCTAACCCTCTGACTGCCAGCCAGATGCTCTCCCAATTGAGCTATAGCCCCATTACGAAGAGGAAACTAGTACCAATTTGAGAAAAGAAATACTCAGCTTGATGAAACTCGTGATAGTCGCTAACTTTAATCACGGCGGGAAGTTTTACGATCATTTTTTCTGACTTGGTAACCATTCCCCTATCATACACAGGCCGGAGAGGATTTGAACCCCTACAAGAAGTTTTGGAGACTTCCATGCTACCGTTACATCACCGACCTATATTGTGCCTGAAGTTTAGTGGCGACAAAAATGTAAAGAAAGTTTTACCTTTGGGATAAATTGCGGTCTTCGAACTCCGCTAAATGTTTTCACATTCATTACCATGTATTCCTTACTGCATTCGCCAAATAGCGGATAAACGAATCGCACGTTTTCCTTTAGGTTATGAGCCTAACGAGGTACTTTTCCTCCAATCCGCAACAGAAAAAAGAAGAGACAACAACAGTTTGTCACTGTCAGGGGAGGTCGCATGTGCCTTACGTTGGAAGGAGAGTAGGGAGAAACAACGTTATGCGACCGAAAACATTGTAGGCTAGAGAAAGGAAAGGTTCGCTATTATAGATAAGAAACGTAAGTAAGATTTCCATAACAACTCAATCCTGGTTTAGTGCCTTGCTGGTTTCGCTGGGTTCTCCTATCTTTTGGACAGGATATCTTAAGCGTCAAGGACACTTTTCATTCAGCCTACATGTAGCAAAAATGCCAGTCTGAAATTAAAAAGTAATCTCTTTACTAACATCGCCACAAATCTAAATTGGAGACGAAGGGAGTCGAACCCTTGTGTAAAAGTCTTTCAAGAAATTTGTTTACGTTAACTATTCACTTTTTTGGTGTCAGAACAGGCATATCTCAAAGTGACCCAAAATTCTCTGTTCTCTAGTTTTCTTATTTATGCCAGGGGTTCGAAAACCATTAAGCCTCTAGCATTTGACTGCTGTTTATAACACTCCTTCCTAGCCGCAATCCGCTAGGAATTCATGGCTCTACAAATCTAACCTGAATCAGGCAGCAAGAGCAAAAGGTGCATCATCTGCATCTATTTTTTCCAAGATATTTTGCGCTGACTTCTTGGAGAAGTCCCTTAACGACAATTTCCATCTGTACCCTTATCGAGACCAGTGCGTCCCCATAGTGTGGAAATTTGGCGGGGAACGGAAAAATGGCTTTGCCGTACCTTCCCTCTCATCTAAGCCATAAATGGCCAATTTCCGAAGAGTGCCGTGCGTTAAGCCGGTTAACGTCAATAACCTGCGAGCAACCACAGGTCTAAACTTTGTGCAGCCCCGTGCTAGCTGCCAACGACACAAAAAACTTATTTCCTATTCAGTTTTCACGGTACCTACCCACCTGGGGACGTACCAAAGGGAAACCTCAAACAAGCTCCCTGCTATCTATTATTTATGTCGAATCCTCAGAAAAGGACAAAACTTTCTTCAAATTTAAATATAATTCTTCTGGATTATTTTCGGAAAGGCCGGATTGCTGCCCGTCGTTTACCTCGATTACGGTCCAGTCTCCGTCTGCCTTCCTAGCTATGTCTACCACGCAGAACCTAGCATTGCAACCTAGTCTATTTTTAACCTCCTCCAGGAACTCCAAGGGCACGTTAGCAGCCTTCGGAACCTCTGTCAAGTCATCTACGTGGGAGGACCAATAAAACGCACCAGAAACTATCTTACGGTCAAGAAAAAAGAACCTGTACTCCTCTGACACCTGTAGGCCGTTTAAGCCCTCTGCCAGCTTCCTAAGGGGGACGTACTCCCGGATATATATATTTTGCTGCCCTATGAGGGAATCCTGGGAAAGCCTACTGTAGACCTCCATTGCCTCTCTTTTATTTTTGGCGAACATATGGGTATTCCAGTGGAATTTCCTTGAGTTTGTTTCCCCTTTGAGGACAAAGGGACCCCCGTTTTCTGGGAGACTGACGAGATCAAACCAGGTTTTAGGGGTAATTCCCTTAAAATCCTCATACCACTCCCTCAGGTCTGCAATCCATCTGTGTTCTCTATAGGAATTTATAAGCTTGGAGCCAGAAGCAGCTAGGTCTTCCTCAAGTTCTAGATAAAATGGAACCACAGAATATCTGCCGACCACAAGACTGCCAGGAGGAATATCGGATCTTTTCCTGAAGGTTGGTAGGTGTTTAGAAGCAATGGAAAATTCATTTTCTTCGGCTAGAGATGGACGCATCAAAATTACAGGTTTCATGGGCTAAGCTTCCTTTCTAGTTTTTTTCTTTGGTCACGTATTATGTTTTCTTCTCTGGCTTTTATTGTGTGACAATCCTCACACAAAGGCTGCATATTCTCGTAGGAGTTAAGCCCTCCTGCTCCAATGGAATTTACATGGTCAAGGGTAAGGCAGGGCTTGCGTTGCTTGCATACAGCACACTTAAACTCATTTTCAAGCAAGGTGATGAGCCAATCCGTTGGGGAAAATTTGCCAATGTTTCCTTTTCTGCGTTTATGCCACTTGGCCTTAGTTCTTGCCTTTTTGACACAACTTTTGCAGGCAAACCAAAAAAACGAGTGTTTTCTTCTAGTTTCCTCTACAAGCAAAAAAGGCAAGTGACATACCCTACACGTTGACACGACGAGTTTTTCTCCACTCTTTCCAAGGCTTGCCAACCAAAACACGCCAGGAACACCATCCAATAGTTTGAGTTTTCTTGTTTATGGAATCTATAATGTCTCCATTTTTTTCATTATGTATTTTGACTCTAGCATAATACATTTCCTTTGAATATTCGTGATCTGCGATATCTGTTATTTCGATCAAGTTTCCTTCGTTTCTTTCGTATTCTTGATATTTCTCACTCCAACCATAATCGCAGTGAGTGCCTACATGAAGCCTAAATTCCTCATGCCAGTAAGAAATTTCTTTCCACTGTTCTTCTGTTAGTTTATAAATCCAATATGTTCTACCGGGATTATAACCATACTCTTTGGAATAATATTCTCTTTTAATATCAAAATAGCACTTATCTCCATTGTATTCCAGGACGCCAGACAAGGGTCCGTCATATCTTCCACTTTCCCACAAAATTTTGATCCCCTCTTTTATTTCTGGAGAGTTCGCCGGATAGATTCTTTTGGTCATTTTTGTTCTTTTTTTTCTTCATTGTTTCTAAAATTTAAAGCAGGATTTACTATTTTCATTATACCATGATTATTGTCATCAATCGTATAATACGCCCTACGAATTCCGTAATTATAAAGAACGTGCTGACAAATTTCACAGGGCTTGGCCAAAGCAAACGTGCCACGCTTCTTAATGTCCTGCAACTTCCGAATAACATATATTTTAGAACCCCTGAGGTCTGTTTTTGCCCTTGCCCCCAAAACTGCGTCCATTTCCGCGTGGGTAGACATACACCAATCTCTCTGCCCCTTGGCTATGTCGGTGTAGTGCTCAACAAAAGCATTCGTACTCTTTTTGTTGTATCCAACGGAAATAACAGACCCACCACGCACTATGATGGAGCACAGGTGATACTCCAGGTGTCCATAGTCATGCTCCATGGCATTTTGCAGGGCGATTCTAAAAAATTTGTTCATACTGACACAGTAGCATACTTGGCGTTGTCTTTCAAGAACGGAGTGCTATACATAGGAGAAGTTGCATGTTGCCTAAAAAAATAAAAGTTGGGATGTTGTGTACCTTTAAAAAGAGACACGAAAATACTTGGATGGGATATCAATCCCTGCCGTTCAACGAACATGCAAAACCCTATCATAAAAAAATCAAGATTATCAAGCTGTCAACGCCATTCGTAACAATTTTAGAAAAAAGGGGAAGCAAATTTATGGGGTTTTGGGTTTCGTTCTCAAAAGTTCTAGCCACAAATGAACATGGCGTTCATATAAAAGTCTGGGTAATGTCCGAGAAGCTTAAGCCGGCTAACAAAAATTACTTTAATAACCAGTCAAATGATTTGTAAAATTCTGCGTTCTCCTGCGGAGTTTTTTTGCTTCCCTGAGACTGTGTTTGCCACCCGGCACGCATAGGAAGATCCTTGCCCTGAACCCCCCAGCCTGGGTTTCTTAGACTGTTTAAGTCCTTAGACTCCCTTGACATGGCAGTAAGCATTGCGAGGGTATAAGCGTCAGATGATGCATTAGTTTTCTGAGAGAACTCAATAAAATTAATGCCTATAGCCAAGGCCATGACAAGATCGTCGTGGCAATTCTTTTGTGCCTTAGGCTTACCGTTATCCACTATAAACGTCTTGAACTCGCTCACAAGTCGTTCTGACCTGGACTTAAGTTTTTTATTTCTTATTGCAGCCTCAAGTTTACCCAGAATAACGGGTCTAGTTTTTACGGTAGTTGTGAACCCGGGGATAAGCTCCTCTATTTCTTCTGGCCTATAAAACGGTTCAAGATTTCCGTTAAAGAGTTTTTCATAGTACACGTTTTTATACTTGAGGTCTTTCAGTTTGTAGGAGGTAACAATTCCTGCGCTATTAATTTCGTGTACAATAAATCCATTATTATATTTTTGTGCAACATCCACGAGAAACTCTGCAAAACGATCTGGCTGTATTCTTCCCTTGTACTCTGCCACTATCTCATCGCAAGTTGCATCAATTACGTACATTGCAGAATAGTCTTCTGCGTCTCCCCTGGCCACGTCACCAGAAATTATATATTTGTGACCTGGTTCTGGATATTTCCAAATAAGCATGTCAAGATTCTCCCCATACCTTGACAGAGGACTTTCTATATTGGACGAAAGCCACCCCAAAGAATCTGTATCAAGAAAGGAAAACCCTGAGGCTTCAAAGGAGCACAAAAGCTCCTGGGCAATAGCTCTTGGGCTATTTAGAAGAGTAGAACATTGTTCCTCAAACCACTTTTGATCATGTTCCGGGTGAACATCCCAGGGAAGATTTATTGCAAGGAATCCATTTGATCCTGGTTCCCCTGGTTTCTTGTCAATAGCCTTTTGCCAAATGTTATAAAATTGATTTCCAACGCCCTTCGGGGAAGAAATAAGAATAACATCACCACCGGTATTAAACGTTGGCGAAAGACTCATCCAAATCTCATCAAAATTTTCGATGTGTGCAGCCTCGTCCACGACCAACAAAGAAACAGCCTCACCTCTAGCAGCGTTTTCTGTACATGGAAGGGCTTTGATGATTGACTTATTGGAAAACTTCATCTCTTTTACAGAAAGAGTGGTTATCGTTGGCATGACAAGCCACTCTGGAAGAGAGTCAAACATCATTTTGATTTTTTCTAGAAAGAGCTTTGCGGTTTCTAGTCTTGTTGCAAGAATAACGATATTTTTATTTCGTCTAAAAATAGCAAGCCACATACAATAGGCGGCAGAAACCGTAGACAAGCCTAGCTGCCTGGACTTGTTACAAATTATCATTCTGTGTGTCAGAAATAGATTTATGCACTCTTCTTGAAAGGGGTACGTATCGAAGTTTATTGGACCCCTGACCGGATGAGAGATTTTGATGTATTTTTTAATGAAATAGACAGGATCAGCGCCGCATTTTTTTATCTCTTCAAATTGTTCGGCTTTTCTCTCTATTTTTTTTGACTTGGCCATTTAATAATAACTAGGAAACAGAAGCATTTAAAAAGACTCTGAAGTAGGCTGCCTTTTTTGGATTGTAAAGATTGTAGCTGATAAATTCCAAGCTGTCACTAATGGATGCCTCTTTTATTTCAAACTTTACAGTTGAGCCGGTAATAGTCTCATATTCTTCGGCTGCCTTTTTGAGCGTTTTCTGAATTTTTTCTACGCCTTCTTCAAGCCACCTTTTTCTTAATTCTCTCCACATTCCTTCTGAGGAAAAATTGACATGAATTAAAAACATAGCCGAAATCATCTCGTCGTCCACCAGTCTTAGGGTAACTGTCTCTGAAGATGACTTCATTGTGGAAGGGGCGCCATAAGTCTTATTAAAAACCCTAGAAAGCGCCAAATATTTTTGATAGTCTTTTACGGTCACAGAAAATACCTCTACTTTAGCATAAGTAGGCCCTGTCCTGTGGCTTTTCGGTATTTAAGATAGTCGTCCCAGCCCTCAGTTTCCTTTGAGGGTCGCCATCCATTTTCCCATTTACCGAACTTCGTCCTAGTCCAGTGCATCTCGCACAAGTTGCAACACCCACTTGCACGGAATGCGATGGCATCTTCCAGGGTTTTCATCTGAAATGAACAAATTGAACAAAAAATTGGAACAATTATGTCTGTTTCGGATGAAAATATTAACAATATATTGCCGTTATCCAACATTTTTGTTCTAGAATAGGACATACATAGAATGTCTATTCCGAATTATGTTTTGGATAACTCAGTCACCACAATCTGTGTGGTACGTTGACCAAAAAAACATAACCTTCTGCGGGTCCTCATCATCTTGTTTCGACTTATTTTCTACGGGTTCTTGCTGAGGATATAATTCTTTGGAATAATGCTGACACTTCAGACTACCACATTCTATTTTACCAAAAAAAGAGATATAACACGGGGTTGAATTGCAAGCAGGGCAACGAGTTTCTGACATTTAAGACTAGCTCCTAATGTGCTCCTTAATTAGTTCGATTTCTGTTAAAATTTGCTCCTTACTTGACCCGGCAAAAGCATCTCTCCATATTTCTGCCAATTTTTCTCTATCTGACTGGAGTAGGTGCCCTTGTAGGGAATTAAATATCCTAGCAGCATTCGTCCAGGAGTGATCAGAAAATCCTTCAGATATGGTGTGCCCAAAAAAATCTATCTGGGATACCACGTAGGATTCCTCGTTTGCTTTTCTTTTTAAATTAAGGCTTTTTTTGTGTCTTTTTTTGTTGTTGTTGTTGTTTTCCATTGGAACTACATTCTACTAGAGAAAAAATCTCTTTAAACCTGAACAAAAGAGACGAGTCCGTCGTCTCTGATCTCTATTATTTTATCAGCAATTTCCTTAATTGGAGGAATGTGGGTGATAACAAGAATCAGTCTAAAATAATTCTTGAGAAGGGACATAATCTGTAGACACTGGTAAATTGAAGTGTCGTCCAAAGGTCCAAAACCTTCATCTAGAATGAAAATGTCAGACTTGGGAAGACTTGACAAATTGGTAAGGGCAACTCTTAAGGCCAGAGAAGCAATCATCTTCTCTGCTCCTGATGCCATCTCAATGACTCTCTTGCCTCCGTTGTCCTCAATAAACACGTCCATGACATTGGACGAGGTGTCGGTTTCTAGAAAAATCTTAAAGTCAAAAATGTTTGACAATATTTTCTCAAGTTCGGCATTAATAGCCGGAAGCTGACTCTTCAGAATCATGGCAGGAATGCCATTTTTGCTAAATGCCCTGTAAACGGATTCAAACACCTGCAACTGCTGCAAAATGTCGGTACATTCATCTTTTTCACGAAGAAATTGATCCAGCTTTTGCTTGTTGGAACCAAGACGAAGAAATATGTCATTTTTTTGAGAGTCTAACTCGGTAAGCTCTTGCTTAAGCTCCTGGAGTTCCTGTTTTTTGTTTTGGATTTCCTGCTCCTCTGCCTCGTCAAGACTAAGCCTTATTTTTTCAAGCTTCTCCTTCAGTTGTTCTCTTTCGGATAGAAGCCTCATGGTGTCAATGTTCTTTTGACGCGACTTTAGGTCTCTGAGGGTTGTTTCGAGCTTTGTCTTTTTCTCAAATAGAATTCTGTGTTCGCGTATTTTCTCAGAAATCTTCTCCTGTATCAGGAACTCAAGATTTTTTTTGAGTTCGTCATACTGCGTTCTGAGGTCCAATACAAGCTTTCTCTGACCTTCTATTGTTTTTTTGTTCTCGTGTGAGTCTTTAATGAAGTGACACCCCGGAAACTTGTCTTCGCACGGGACCAGTTCAAGTTTTCTTATTGACTTTTCTTGGTGTTCGAGAGCGGCAGTTTCGATCTTAAAAGAAGACTCTAGCAGTCCAAGTTTTTCCTTCAAGGAGTGCATTTCTTCTTGCCTTCCTTCTAACTCGTCCACCTTAATTTCTTGCAACTGAATATCGGTCTGCAGTAACTCCGAGTGTTTTACCTTGATAACGGCAGACAACTCAGAAAACAATTTGTTTGCATTTTCAATTTGTTTTTCCTTTGTCTCCAACTCCGACTCAAGCTGAAGAATTGTTGCCATGTCAACTTCTTTTTCCTTTTGAAGGATCCAAAGTTTAAGCTCCTCGGAGGTATTTCGTTTTTCCAGTATCCTTGACTCCAAGACAAGCTTTGAGGCTTCTAGATTTTGAATTTCCTTTTTAGAGTCCTCAATTATTTGTTCCCACTGCACATCAGAATATCTTTTTGTTCTGCTGTTCAAGGTTGTGCAATCGTCCTTGGCATAGTCGCAAAGTTTTTTGAAGATATCCAAATCAAGGAATCTCGAAAGAACCGCCTTGCGTTCTGTAGCGCCTTCCTTAATAAATCTATCCATGTCACCCTGGGAGGCAAAGGACGTAAGAAGGAAGTCCTCGGAAGTTCCAATAAGCCTACGAAGCTCCTTGTCTGTCTCATCTCTAGAAATTCCAGTCCTAGGGATGGTTGTACCATCAGAGTTTACCTGTGTGACAGACAAAGACGTAGAGGTTTTTTCGTCGTCTATCTCTTTCTTTCTTTTTCGTTTTGGCTCATCTTTTTGCGAGGTTCTTTCCAAAACGTAGTCATTACCACTGATATTGACGTGCGCCCTCACTCGGCACGCTGTCTTGTTTTTATTGATAATGTGAGCGGTTTTAACGGGTCCTCTGTCCGTTGCATTAAAAAGAGCATACATCATGGTTCCAACAATGCTACTTTTTCCTACGCGGTTCCTACCGAAGATTCCCACAATGCCATTTAGCTTTGCAAAATCTATAGAGTTTCCTTCTCCATACCTGAAAATGTTGTCAAAGTCCATGGACTTAAGCGACCAGGAGACATCCCTAGCCGTTACATCAGGCTCAGAGGCGTTTAGTTTCGCCAAATAGTCATAGACGGCTTGATTTGCTATCTTTATTTGTTCCTCTGAAAGAGGATGAGACTCCTGATTGTTGATGATGTATTCGTTATAAAGCTGGGCAAGGATATCCGGGTTATTCCTCAGAGAGGTTTTTTGTACCTTGATTGTATCTGTTTGGATATCCTCTATGTTGTTAGAAACATCAATTTTAAAAACAACTTCCTCCGCCTGGAACTCGGTCTTTAGGCGTTCAACGAACTGTCTCTGTTCTATGTCTGAAATATTTTGAACACTCGAAATTCTATATCTAGAACCCGGTAGAAGAATATTTCCCCTGACCTCCAACAGCTTATCTAATGTCTTCTTTTGATCTCCCTCCCATTTGAAAGTTATAAATGGTTGGAAATTCATCAGTTCTTTAAAGGAAACATCCCAGTCATTTTTTCCACGGATGTTCCAAATAAGATATCCCTTTTGCTCTCCTTCGCCGAAGTTTTGCTGAACAAGAGAACCCGGATATGCCATCCAAGGCTTGTCAGTACCGTAATAAG
>Ga0233417_10000011_pt1 | contig 54351 bp, 58 predicted proteins | sample Sed_MG_FD_189023 | JGI IMG/M metagenome (GOLD analysis project Ga0233417, IMG submission 189023) | Sediment microbial communities from Lake Towuti, South Sulawesi, Indonesia - Sediment_Towuti_2014_0.5_MG | ecosystem: Environmental > Aquatic > Freshwater > Lake > Sediment | place: Indonesia... | reverse complement strand
TTCATCATTACCTTCCCAATCCACTATGGTATCATCACCATCACCACCAATCAATTCATCATCACCTTCTCCACCATACACCCTATCATTACCATCACCACCAACTACCAGATTATTACCATGACCACCAAACACTGATTCACTACGAATACCACCAAACACGTAATCATCACCGTCACCACCATCCACGTAATCATTATCACCATTACCTATCATGTAATCATCACCACCTTGACCGTACATCCTGTTGCGCCCACCATCACCTTCCATCCAATCATCAGCACTAGTTCCATTACATGGAGTGTAGCCAACACAATTTATATCGGGAGGCCCCCATACATTCTGATACTGTAATATTACTAAAAATGTAAATGATACCAGTGCCAAAGCAGTTCCTGTCTGAATGATTGTATATTTCAACAATACTAGACAACAGTAAAGCCAACTATTAATATTTTTATTCAACAGAACTTGCCTCGAAACGATTTATTCTGGTACATTACTCGATTCTCTTTCTCACCATCTTATCTATAGCTTATTTGGTTGTATTCCAGTTACGATAGTGGGATCTGTAACAGATTACCAATGTGTACAACTTCTGAAACAAAAGAATACATATTTTGCATTATTGCAACAAAATGAGGTAAGTCTGTATAAATCGCGTGCTATGGTAGATTGATGCCGCAAAAGAACATTTTATCTATGATAACCATAATAGCTGCTGTTCTGTCCATAGGAACAGCCTCAATGGTTCTAACTTTGGCAAAGGTTCAAGCGCAAGGAGGAGAGGTAATTTCACTGGCGAACTCTGAAGATACTAAACCCTTATCGACTAAATCCTGTACTGGGTTGGGTCTATCCGCGTGTTGGTAACAATACAATAATATTATATGAACTTCGTCTTCATTTGCAGTTTGAATTTGACCGTTAGCCTCCCCGATTGAAAAGATAATACCTGCGAGCAAAGTTATAGCAATACTAGAAACCAATATCACAATAGTTTAGCGATTCTTGAAGAAATAGAAAAGTTTTTCGTGCTAATTTAAGATTTCTAAAAAATTTACTTTCAAATGGGCCATAATATAAAAACAGCAATCTTTGCTATTGCTTCCTATCTTGACTTTAGTTAGAAATTCTAATTTAATATGCACGGGTTAAACCTTTTTTATTTATCAATATCCATACTTGAGCATTATATAATTTGAACAAATTATCAGTGTACAACTAACTCAATTTTTGAAACTCAGATCTTATGGTGGGATATGCCTGATATTTTTTTCAAACGATCGACTCCTCCAACTTCCTCGATTACACTTTGAGTTTGTTCAGTAATGAGGTGAGTCCACTTAAGATTTTTAACCATTCTTCTTCTAATTTCAGTTCCTGAAAGATCACTTCGATTTAGTAATTTTGGTTCTGTAACTTTGATATTTCTTTGGATAAAAAGGTAGGCAGTAAATGCATTGTTGGTAAACACGACATCATATTTGGGAACCAGCATGTCGACGTAATGAGTCCATGTTGAATGGATGTTAGTATCAGGAACTGGAATTACGAGAGTTTTTTTGCAATCTATCAGGTCATCTGCATTCAGCGAATCCTTTATCATTGATATTCTCTCGCCAGCAGTAAATGGATTTTGTGATTCATAACTTGCTTGAGCACTGCCTACAACAATAGATAACTCATCAACTTTCTTGAAGGCGAATTTGATTGCCGCAATATGGCCTAAATGGAACGGTTGAAATCTGCCTATGAATATGCCTCTTGACAAATTGGTACAAAATGCAAGGAGAATAATTTAAATTTTGAATAAAGTAACTCAATATTTATATTATGTTTGAAAACCAAAGGATTTGTGGTTTTTTTAGAGATACATGACCTGTCTGCAAACATTAGTGGTAAACAAATTCTTGATAACCTTCGCTTTGAAATGGATAGAGGTCAGGTTCATGCTATAATGGGCCCAAACGGCTCGGGAAAGAGCACCCTGGCAAATGTGATAATGGGTCATCCAAAATATACCGTTTCATCTGGAAAAATCCTCGTCGATGGTGAGAACATACTTGATTTAACCACCGAGGAAAGAGCAAAGAGGGGTCTGTTCTTAGGTTTTCAATACCCTACAGAGATTCCAGGAGTTGGATATAGTCATTTTTTGAGGAACGCTTACAATATTTTGAATAAAAGTCTGAGTGGAAAACAGAAAGATAGAGAAGTATTTTTAACAGTAAAGGAGTTTCATGAGTATCTCAAGAAGAACTTAGATAACGTCGGTTTACAGACAACATTTTTGAGCAGATATCTTAATGAGGGATTTTCTGGAGGGGAGAAAAAGAGGTCTGAAGTTATGCAGATGCTCGTACTCAAACCAATTATTGCCATTCTAGATGAACCAGATTCTGGCTTGGACATAGATGCTATTAAAGCAGTTGCAGAGGCAATTAATATCCTAATATCGACAGGAGCCGGAGTATTAATAATCACACATTATGCAAGAATTCTTAGGTATTTGTCAAGACTGGATAAAGTTCATGTTATGGCAAAAGGACAAATCATAAAATCTGGAGGCAAAGAGTTATCCGAAGAGCTAGAGGCTAAAGGATATGGCTGGATAGGACTGGCAGATGAAGGTAGTAGCCAGTGATGTGCACAATTACAGATTAGGCTTGTCTGTTGCTTGAGATTTCATTTTCATGACGTAAGGTCTTGAAAGTATAGGTGCCAAGATTGTTGTAACCCATCCTATTGTTACCGTAATTGAGAATATAGTTGAATCAATAATACCAGAAGTGAAGCCGATTGAGGCTATAACTAATTCCACCATTCCCCTCCCATTCATGAGAAATGCTATGGCCAGACTCTCGTCCTTTGAGAATTTGATCAACCTTGAACCAATATAACCTCCGAACACTTTAGTAACAACTGCCACTATTGCAAGAACTATAAAAAATGGAAGATTGTTTGCGATCGAATCCATATTGATATTTATTCCAATCACGGCAAAAAATATGGGAGCAAAAAATCCAAACGAAATTGCAGAAATTATTCCATAGACTCGTTCAAAGTTTTCTCTTCTGATTATCTCCTTGTAAACGATTAACCCTGAAAAGAAAGTTCCTATTATGAAATGTAGACCTATTACTACCTGTGCAATAACAGAAACTAGAATTGTAGAGATCAGTAATATACCAAAGGCAGCTTCTTTTGTATGCAGTTTTTCAAAAAAGTAGGTGCCTCGACGTTGAAACCAAGTATTTGCTTTTCTAAATAATATATCAATAAGAAATATTCCACCTATAAACAGCAAGATCTTAATTATAGAGTTTATCATTGTCTCAGTGATATTTACTGGAGTCCCATTGGCTCCGTGAAGTTGTAACACAATTGATAAAACTACAAGGGAAAAAATATCATTGATTACAGCTGCAGTAATAACCGTGTTGCCTACCTTTGTCTCCAAGATTCCGAATTGCATCAGAACAATTGTAGATACTGGAACTGCAGTTATAGACAATAACAATCCAACGAACATTGATTGAACTATTCCAAGTCCAAATAGAGCGGCTATCCCAAAACCGCCTACGTAAGGCAACGAAAATGCTATTGCTGATAATACACCCCCACGAAGTCCAGCCTTTCTTATTTCTCGTGGATCCATTTGCAAGCCTGCCAGCAACATAAGGAAGAATACACCCAAGTCTGAAATTACATTTAGACTCTGGTCTGGAGATATTAGTTTCAAGACATATGGGCCAATTATTATTCCTGCAGCCAGCTCACCTACCAGCGGAGGCAACCGGAGTCTTTGAGAGAACTCGCCCAGTAAGCGGGTTGCTACCAAAATGATAACTACGCTGATAAACAGCTGCTCTGTTGCCATGATTTATCAAACTTATTCTAATCAGATTTATCCTTTTGTAAAATTACGACTTGATTAATATTAAATGCTTTGCGATACTTTTTAGGTACTATTCTTATATTTGATTATTAATTAATCAGATCCATTCCTAATCATTTTATTTATTATAAGCGAAGAATCAATTAGAATACTGTATCAAGTTTCTAAATAGAAGAACATATACTGTATTTGATGCCTATATGTAAATGCCACATATGTCAAAAAATTATGTTTCTAGTTAGAGTATCAAGTTAAATACTTCGATTCTTGAATCATATCATGTGGACTACTTTTGGATCCTGATAAAAAGTCTCAGCATGTTAACTTTCGCGCCATAGCGCCTTTACCTTAGCCAACATCACAAATCCTATAAGGTATGCTACTTGTACCAAAAGTCCTACTTCGATAGACCATTCTTTAGGTGTAGGCAATCCCATTGAGGTTTGAATCATCAAGGATGCATGAGTAGTTGGTACAAGATAGGAAGCAAATTGAAACTGGATAGGTAACCTCTCAATACTGTAAAAAACAGGCGGCAAAATTGAAAGGATCACGTTGACAAATGAGATGATTTGTGAGACATTGCGCATATGTAACATGTGGGATGACAGAAAAAATCCCATTGATGACATTGAGCCCCATACCAGTAACGTTGTAATAATTAACAGAGGAAAGAAAATTGAAGAGGAAAGAAACAGAGAAGCTAACGACAGTAATACTAGTAATGCAGGTAATCCGAAGAGAATTTGTGAAATTGCAAGACCAACCATATAGGTTATTGGAGACACTGGTGAGGCGACAAAAAGATCCTGAATCTTGTATTCATTTTTGTAGAATGATATATCCTGACCAAGCGATAGGCCGTATCCGACTAAAGCCATTACCAAACTTCCCGTGATAGAGAGTGGTAAGTACTTGCCATCACTGATGATAAACAGGATGAATAGTAAGGAAAAAGGACTTATCGCAGAGAATATCAAAGACAGTGGATTTCTTCTTAACCACAGGATTCCAGTTAGATAAGCAATGAGAAAAGTTTGCATCAATGCTGTCTTAGTTTTAACAATAAACATAACATGCAAGACGGGTATTCCAGATATATAGGATTATGTCCTATCTAAAATATTAGAATATGCCCAAAAAACAAACCTCGAGTAAGAAGTCAACTCGAAGCACACAACTATCGATTAGAACTAAAGAACAGATTGATACCTTACCTCGACATGCTCAACATGTTTTTAAGAAGGCTCATGATAGTGTAGTAGAACAATATCAAGATTGAGTAAAAAGAAGAGGAGGTAAGAAACAAAAAGCGCCGAAGTAGTCGTACATAAAATAGCGTGGGCATCTATTAATAAGAAATACAAGAAGCACGGCGATAAATGGTTGAAGAAACAAGCATAGTTGAATGTGCCCTTAAGAATTGTAATCGAAGCATGTCATCCCTTTTCTGTGGCAGTTGTTCGCTTGTCGAAATATAGTGTATTGATTATCATTAATTATTCTTAAGTAGATGATGAAAAATGTAATCCAATTATTCACTTGGAACTACAAATAATGAGAATCATGGGAACAGATGTTCCTATGAATCTATCGGTTAGTATGGAAATCTTCAAAGCTATGCGAATAAATTTCAATCATGTTTCCAAATGGATCAGTGCAGAAAACCAATTTGTGATGTTTTTTTGGGTCTAGCTCCCAGATATTGCTTATTTGTCTTCCTCCATGCTTAGTGACCTTTTTTAGTAGAGCCTCAATGTTCCTTTCAGTGATTGCAATGTGTATAACTCCACCATACCAGTATTCGACTTGTTTCTTTTCTGTAAGTTGTTCAGGTTCCATAAACTGAAACAACTCTATTCCTATGTTGTTCGCAGAAGTCATCCATACAATTCTTAATCTCTTAAATCGTGGTCCAAAAATATTCTGAAGCGCTTTACCTACTTGGATATCATTTGAGGTCAGTTCAGCGGGACCCCTTATTACTATGAATCCCATCACTTCTTGATACCAATGAATGCCCTTCTCTAGATCAGGAACACTAATTGCAATGTGATTAATTGGTGTCGGAGAATGGTTTGAGTTCATGCTAATTGACTAAATTGTACATGTGTTCATTCTAAAAAGATTACTCAATTGTTTTAATCAACCAACACAACGAAATCAAGATTTCTCTATTTCAAGCTTGTTAATTGAGGCCTGAGTACTGAAGTCATTATTTTGTGACAGCAAGATAATCAGAATAATTTTTATCATTACTCTTTGCATTCAAACGATTATTGCATTTTTTTTATTTGGTAACACCCATAATTACCTCTGCATGAAGTTAGATATTGGCGCATTTTTCCTGCTTGGAGTTATTCTTGCTCTTTCTCACAATAATATTCTATATGCACATAATTTTTGCCAGAATGATAATCCCGTACTTTATACATTGATAAAACAATTTGACATTGAAAAGAATCCCGCATCAAAAAATCAATTATCAAACAATTCATCATTTTCAATTCATTCAAAAAGGGCGGTCGAATTTTTTCACCAACTTGCATCCATAAGAAACGACGTAACCGAAAATTCTAATTTCTCCTTTCATTACAACGATACTTTCTCGGAAGTCAATTTGACTACCAAGGCGCTAGTTTCAGATAATATGGCAGATGAAGTACTCCGAGAATACGGGTTACCGGTTGGACCTGACCCCGAGATGGCTTCTGGCTTGTTAAGCATGAGTGTAGACATGATTATGAAAATGAGCGAAATGTCCACAATGAACATGACTGATAGTACAGATAATCATGACATGGAAAAGATGTCATCAATGCGGGAAAACCAATCAAGTACTGAATTAAGTCAAGGAAGCAACGTCATCAAGAACTTGGCCAATTACGAAACATCTGTTGAACTGGCCAAATCACTGAAAACACTATTTACTAATTATCTACAATGAGCCAGATTAGACGAATATACTGGATTGATGACAATCCCTTCAGAGATGAAGATCAATGTGATAAATGAATTGGGCCAGGGAACAGATAACCTTGGCATTGCGCTGAACAGAAATGCACCAGTACAAGAAGTTTATGGCATAGTCCATGGGCAAATTCAACCGAATCTTTTTTTAGCTATTAGCCTGAAGCTAAAATCGGAATGATTAGAAATAGTACTTGTTGCAAATATCAGCCAATGAACCTGGGATAATCGTTTTTAACACATTATTACTTATAGAAAACGAATGGATAATTTCAGGCTCCTAGACAAAATTTCAGGGTTGCGTAGAGTATGTAAGACTATTTCTCAGATAAAGTCACAATTAATAGAAGAGTTACTACATTACTGGCATGATGCACTTTTTTTTCAAAATAATGAAATAACTACAGGTTTATTGAACAACAAGACAGAAGTAAAACTTCATTTACTTACAGGTGAGCTCCTTTATTTTCATAACGAGATTGCACACTTTGTTGACCTGACAAGTGATGGACTTTATGAAAAGTTGGAATTAATTGTTACTAAATATGGTCTCAATATGCCTAAAGCCTCATCGTTGAGCTTACAACAAGAGGATTTATTTGAATTTATTCCATTTGCAAGAAAGGTCAACAAGAGTCTTGAATTGTTCAGAATGAAGTTAAGGGATCATTTTTCCCAGGTACACTTGTGGCCCGATGGTTTTGATTTCTCGATTGAATCTTTTATCGATAGAAGCAGTGGTCAAATTGGAGTTGGTGTCTCACCAGGAGATGGTAATTACAAATTACCCTATCTATATGTAAACCCTTACCCTTTTAGAGAAGATATTGTTCACCAACCATTGCCAATTGGGAAGTGGCATACATCAGGCTGGAATGGAGTAAAAGTGGAGTGGAACGAGCTTGAGGCCAAAAAAGAACAGGATATCGCCTCTGAAATTTACAACCTATGCCTCGTTGCTATGCGTAATTTTTAAGAGGCTGGAAGATTCCTTTTTCCAATCCTCTTATTGCTACAGCAATACTTGTATTAGTAACATTGATCATATAAAAAATAGCAGTGCTTAGAACAATATCTGGTTTGTAATATTTATCAACCGCTTCATTTTTCTATCTTTTGTTACTTTGTGTAGTATTCAGATCTTACAAAAAATTGAAATTAAAAAGATCGTTGCTAAATGGTTTTTGTCCAATCAGAACGAAGTTATTTTTGATTTAATGTTAATTAGATTGAAGCTATGATTCGTCATGCAGTATGACAAAACTAGCAAATTTTCCCTCGTATTGTAAATAGTCTATTTTCAGGTCATCTACTCGTGCATTCTTAGGACCTTTTTTACTCCATTCTATTGTCTTGTCAACATCATCTTTATTTCCTTCAAGTAGGGCTTCTACGCGGCCGTCAGCTAAATTTCGCACCCACCCAAATACAGAATTTTTCATTGCAATTTGTTGCATATTAAGCCGAAAATAGACACCCTGAACCTTTCCATTAACTAACAACCGAACAGAAGTCTTTTTGTTAGCATCTTGCGTTGAATTTTTAGAATCTCTGAAATTCACATTATTCTTCTACAAAATGCTATTTTATATATATTCAAACAAGAGTTTAGTCAGCAGATTCAAATCTTCTACTAAACTTGAAGAGTAGTTATCGTAATCTAAATCATCCAAACCTTATATACTCATATGAATGCATATTTCCATTATAAAATGAGAACTAAATTTGGCTTTACCCAAGGATTAAATATTGCCAGACTAGGCCTGGATGAAATCCAAATAATGACGGCATGTCAAATTGCAGACAGGCTTGATTTTGATTCGATATGGTCAATGGATCATTCAAACGTGCCCCAGTGGAAAAACGCAGTTGTTAATGATGCTTGGTTGTTGCTAGCAGCTATTGGCGCAGTTACAAGGAATGTTGAACTAGGAACCTGTGTGACAGATGCTATTAGAAGGCATCCTTCAACCATCGCATTATCATCTATTACACTGGATAGGCTCACTAACGGACGTGCTATGTTGGGTATCGGTGCTGGAGAAGCTCAAAATGTGGTGGACTTTGGAATAGAATTCAAAAAACCAGTATCTAAATTCAGAGAACAACTGGAAGTCATTGAAGCCCTCTTTGATTCTGATCCGGATAATAGAGTCAACTATGATGGAGAATATTATAAACTGATTAATGCATGTTTGCAAGCTAAAAGTATCAGAAAACCAAGGCCGCCTGTCTATATCGCGGCAGGAGCGCCAAAAACACTAGAGCTGTGTGCTATTTACGGGGATGGTTGGATACCAATTGGCTACACTCCCGCATTGTTCAAACATCATGCAGATGTCATAAAGGATCATGCGAAGAAAAATAATAGAGATATTTCTGATTTTCAATTCGCTAATGATGTAGATGTTTACTTTACTGAGGATGGGGAGGAAGCGTGGAATAAGATGAAAAATGCAGTAAAGGTCAGTTTATACAAACCTGAATTATTGAAGGTGCATAATATTCAACAAGATTCAGAGTTTGACTTCAGAAAGTATTTTACAGAATATGCAATGAACAAGCCAGAATTGATGGAACAAATGAAACGAGCTGCAATGCAGATACCTGATGATGTGGCAAGGAGCGCAATAGGAGTAGGAAAGCCAGATGAAGTAATCGAAATGTTAGAAAGGTTTATCGAAGCAGGAACGAATCACTTTATCATCAGATTTTGGGGAGATGGATATTTCAAAAACATAGAGCTCTTTGGTAAAAAAGTAATACCATATTTCAGAGAACAGGAAAAAAAGTAATTCACAGCAATAGATCGTAATACTAATGTTAAAAGATCTACCCTTATCAAATTATTCAAGTTATTGACTTGTCAAAAAAGGTGTCGAGTTTCAGTGGGGTTTTACGGGCTTTACCCCTAGAGTAAACAAGTGAGTTTGCATCAAAACCAATCAAACGTAGATCGCGTGCAAATCCATCAGCAAATCCATGAAATGTATACACCTTTTCAGGATTGCACTTCTTTACTACTGCAATCAAGTCGTTGTAATCACAATGGTCGCTTAGTGGTAAACAATGATCTAGTCCCAATGCAAATTTGTAATATGGTTTTACTGACCATCCACTAAATCCAATTGAAAGTGCACCATATTTTGTCTTGATATAATTTAGAAACCCGTTTTTGCATGATTCGATAGGGGCAATCATTAACCAAGGACTGCGAGATGACAACATGTTATTCTTTTCTGCCTCAGAGAAAGTAACGTAGCTCTCCATATCGACACCAAATTCTGAATAAATCCTGTTCATTTCATGGATCGAATCGTGAATTACTAAGGGTTTCCAATGTCTGAATACGTTTGTTAGAATCTGAGCCTTTCCTAAAGTATATCCCAGCAGCATGACTGGTATACCTTGATGATACATTTCAGAGATTATTAGATTAGCCTTATGTATTGTGCTTTCAAATTTAGGAAAAACATAATCACGATGACCAAAAGTAGATTCTATTATGAGCGTTTTTGCCTTGGGAACAATAGCAGGATTCATGAACGCCCTCTTTCGTATGGAAATATCACCTGTATAATACAACTCATCTTCTATTAGGATCCCGTTAGATCCAAGAATGTGTCCTGAATCCAGTAATTTGAAATCGTGTTCCTCGTATGCATCAGCATATTTATACCCTCGATGCTTTGCGATCTTGTGTGTTATTCTTGAGGTGATAATCTTATTACCGTTCTCTCTAACGCTCCTGTATAGATGATCAGTATGTGCATGGGAAATAAAAATGAAATCGGAATTAGGTTGTTTGTTCGGATCAAGATAAATGCTTTTATCCTCAGTGCCCACTGTTATTCCATAATTGTCAACTGAAACTTGAAACATCAGTTTCTTTGATTTTAGGATGGTATATTAATTTTAATATTCTAAAGTGTCAATGTACCTACTTGTGGAATTTAATTCGTTTCAAGTGCAATATTAGTGTAAGAAGCATACAAAGTAAAATTTAAGTTATGTTAAATTTCTAATTTTGAGTAATGATATCGAGTCACATTTTGCTTGTTATTTCAATTATTAATCTAGTTTTATTTGTGATTTGTTCTCAAATTCTCTCTAACGAATATAATCACGTAGACTCGATTGTTTATGGACAAACTTCGACAAATGCGTCAGATATTGTTTATCAAACTTCAAATTCGTCTTACAATGCCGAGGGAACGATAAATACTATTCTGTTCTTGAAGGATTTGTCTAACAGTACAAAACCAATTGTCAATGACATCAATACCAATACATCATCTAAATATCTTCTAGGAGGAAAGTGGAAGATTGACGTGTTAAAGGATAAATTGACTTATTTCAAAAGCAACTTCACAATGATTGAGGTTGATGGAAAAGGCATTCACTTTCACACAATTGTTTACAAGCCCCTATCAAATGAATTGACTGACCGCGACATCCATGATGGACTTGGGATTTTGTATAAAAATAAGAGTGGCGGTTCTTTGGATTTTAAGTGCAATGTAGATATATATACAAATAGAGTGTTGGAATGGAAAGACGTTCCTATAACAGTATCACTTGTAAATGAAAAAGTAATAGTTATGGATATTAAGGATAAAAAAAGCTTACAGCATTTCTTGAAAAACCCAATATTTGGTTTGATAAATTCCATCGATCTAATTCAATAATGAATTTGCTGCTAATAGGGAACATATGGATTCTTATGTAAGTACCTTATCAAGTTTCTTCTTGTTAATTGCATTTTTTATTTCTAATGCGATTCTTCTTCCCATACTCATGTTCTTTTGAAAAAGAAGGTCAGAATATTGGGAACCAGATACATATAGATTAGTCCCTGCTACAATTCTTGCGGAGAACTCAAAACTGATAAATTTTGCATCCTTATTATAAACGCCCTCCAAGCAAAATGGTCCGGGTATTCCGGGAGGTGCAAGCCTTTCAGAAGCCTCGACAAAATTTTCACCCATTTGATATACTCCCTCCAATAATGATTCCCTCAAGACTAGTGGGATGTTTCCAACGACATTGTAGGTAGGTTCTGTAGGGACATTTAGTTGATGTTTTGATGGAATTCGTGAGATACCGTCTATATCTGATTCGTATCTCCTATCTACACCCATAAACTCTATGTTTCCCGATATTGGAGAATAGAAGAAATGTAAAAACACCGGAACTCCCTTCACATATTCCTGAATGTATAAATCACTTTCGTTAGTAACTATGTTATCATTCAAGAGTTTCTGGAATCCCTGTTCGAATCCATTCTGATCTGACGTAAGGAAATATCCTTTTCCGCCAGCTGCTCCGTGTAATTTCACAATGCAAAGATCCTTAATCTCACTCTTTGAATTTATTTCTGCGGGTACTTGAAGTTTAGATTCTATCATTAATTTTTGTTTAAGATTTCTATCAGCCTCCCACCGTAAAATAAACTTATTACCAAAAAAAGGGACGTTAATACTTTCTATTTCATCAGAAGTTAAATTAGAAATTAGGGTGCCATGAGGTATCAGAATACAATTCAATTGATTTAATCTGCTTTGAATATCTGAGTTTAAAATGTCCCTAAAACTGTCAACCAGTATTATATGGTCAATAAAACTAAATCTCTTGTATACTCGGTATCGACTCTTTTCCGTTATTAATAATGTCTTAAATCCTTCATCTTTTGCACCCTTTAACACATGAAGTGAACAGTGAGATCCAAGAGTCCCTATTATTTTTCGCAATTTAGCTACCGTAAAGGACTACTATGACTGGTAAATTAATATTATTCGAAATTCCGTTATTGGCTGAAAATAACCCTTTACTTTCCACTAAAGGTTAGAAATTCTGCAATCAATTTAATGACAAATGCTATTCCGCCGACTATGCCAATGCCCAATAGCACTAATCTGAGATGTGTCATATAATCATCCTTGCTAGTTTTTTTTGCAAGCTTCAGAGTCTGTATTATTTCCACTACTTTTTGTTGTACAAAAGACAAAAATTCACATTTTATCGCAAGATTGGAATATTTGAATCTATCGATATTATGAACAAGACTCTCAATGAGGTGAAAAAATAAGGCAGATCAATACCGCATATTAGATAATTCATTCAAAATCAAGAATCACTAACCATTAAGATTCTCTTGTAATTGAATATCGATTTGGTACTGGAAATGCAATAGCTATTATCAATCTTACGCTGCCAAATTACAACGTTGCCTAACACTGCTTAAACGAAAGGTATGTGTATTAAGAAATCAGTTTAATTGTGTTACTAAAAGGAGGTATTCAAGATCAATATCGCGGTGATTTTTTGTGAATCTTGAGGTGTAAATGATAATTATGTGGTGAAAATACGCTCTTTCTCTGTTCTTTGCATTTCTACAAAGGTTTCAGTATTCTGAACGCCTTCGATTTTCCCAATCTGCTTTATCACAACATTATGTAACTCTTCCAGAGTCGTTGCACTTATGGTCACCAAGATATCAAACCTTCCTGTCACTTCAGAAATTGATATTATCTGAGATATTTTCAATAACGCAGTGTGAATTTCTTCTTTTAATTTTGGATCTCTGTTTATTCCAACCACAGCCTTAACATTGATTCCTAAAAGAGGTTCATTCACAACTATAGTGGATTTTTGAATCAAATTTCTCTGATATAGTCTCTTAATTCTACTGTACAGTACTGACGAATTAGTGGATAATAGTTTACTCAATCTGGGCACAGAAATATTAGCATTCTTACAAAGTTCTGACAATATTTTCATGTCTAAATCGTCGAATTTTTGCAATTTCTAGTCAATAATATTCTTAAGCATTAATAAATGTAATTTTTGCTGAAAATAGATTATTTCAACACTTTCCAGAAGAATTTTACCATACATAGATGTCTCTAATCAAATTCAAGTAAATCTTAGGAGATTAGGAATTGATCATGAAAATTCGAAACTGAAAAGGATTTGGATATCCCTTCCTGTGCGGAAACGATGAAAGAAACTATATATATTTAACAAGTGATATTTAGGCTCACCTAATGCTACTTCCATCAGAAATTGAATCTAAATTATTGATCCCTGCAGTAAGAGCAATATTGTCAAAAGAGATGGTGATTGAAAAAGGGTTGAAGGAAGAAGAAGTAGCCAGAATGTTGGGAATTACTCAGGCAGCTGTAAGTAATTATTTGAGAGGCACTCGTGGTGACAACGAGTTAATTGCAAAACTCATGTCCCTCAGTGAAATCATGAGCATGATTGAGGAAATCAGCAATGATCTTTCAACTAACAGAGCATACACAGCAAAAACTCTGTCAAAATTTATTGCGTTGTGTAATTATATGCGATATTCACTCATTATATGCGACGCCCATCATAGTCTTGAAAGAAATATTGACGAAAAGGTATGTGAACAGTGCAAGATAATCCTCACTGGAACACAGCAATGAGGATCCTCTGAGATTAGATTTCTAGTTATGCTTTTGGCTACTCATCATTTTCAGTACATGTGAAATTACTTCTGATCCCTTCAAAGTTCCTATGGAACCTTTACTAGCCCATGATTCTGTAAACCGTTCACTCCCATCACTTTCTATATTATTTCCTGATACTAACAAGGGGATTGGGTCATCTGTATGTGATTTCTTAATGCAAGGTGTAGAATGATCGCCAGATATAACAACTACATGCGGTTTAGTTACTGATTTTAAGAATGTACCAAAGAAATTCTTATCTATTAATTCAATATTAGACATTTTACCCTGTGCATCTCCATCATGCCCATATTCGTCAGGGCCTTTAATGTGAACATAGACAAGGTTATACGAGTCAAGGATTTTTGCAACTTCCATCCCTTTTTGATGATAATCATCAATTTTTTGTGAACAAAATAAATCCATACCAATTATTTTTGCAATTCCGATTTCTACTGGCATGTCAACCAGGCATGAAGTAGAAATACCGTATTTTGCATTTATCGGTTGAAGATGAGGAACGCTATTCCCTGCATCTCGCAATAATATAACATTCATAGGTTTCTTGTTTTTCGAAACTCTCTCAAGATTTACGGGATGATCCTTCATTAGCATAATAGATTTCCTAGTGAATTCATTAACAATATTTGCTGATAATATAGATGAATCGGAATTGTCTTCTGAGATAGATTCCTGCACTGTCATGTTGTCAACATTAGTCTTAGCAATCCCAATGCCATTTAGTTTATCATACGCAGGATCTGTATTAGTTATTTTATCGGATAGGGCTTTCTTGCTATGTCGAAATTTAATAATTACGCGATGAGAGATTGTAGGAGTTATGCTAACAGAGACGTCAGGATCTTCAAACTTCACATTGTCCTCAAGAAATGAACAAATAGTACTTGCTTCTTGCTTAATGATATCTCGGCCTGCACGTCTATCTATTATCTTGCTGTTATCTAGTGTTGCAAAGTTACCTCTTAGGGCCAAGTCTCCATCACGGAAATCAACACCCGATCCAATTATTTCTACAATTCCTCTCCCTGCATATTTTTGTCCCTGAAAATCATAACCTAACATATTGAATACTGCAATATCCGATTGAGGTGATATTCCCTTACCAACACTTATTACCTGACCCATTCTCCCCTTTCTTGCCAACTCGTCAATATTGGGAGTGTTAGCTGCCTCTAGTGGAGTCTTGTTGTTTAACTCAGGGGTTGGCAAATCACCTATTCCATCCAACAGAACGTACAATATCCTAAGATCTTTGTGCTCATACAATGTTGAAAGAAGTTAAAAAACCATGATTTATCTGTAATGCCCTAAAATTAAAAATAATCCAACCCATAATTTATTATACAAAGGATTAAAAAGAACCACGAGATTAGGAGTCTAAGGCACATTGAGAATTATGGCTGTTGGAAGTAGAATATTTGTAACTAGCTTTCAATTAGCCGGTGTCGAAGGTGTTAAGGTTGAGTCCGCCTCCGAAGCGCTTCACCATATCAATAGTTTAGATAATGCCAGCGACGTAGGCTTAGTTCTTATCAGCGAAGACATTGGAAAGGAAATCCGAACCCAGCTGACCAGCATTAGGGCCAATCGTCCAATACCATTAATTTTTGAATTACCTGCACCTGGAAGCAGTAAAGAAAGTGTAGATTATAGAGCTCTCCTAAAGCAAATTTTGGGAGTTTGATTCTTTAATAGTCAGTCCATTTGCTGCCCAATTATTACAATCCAAAATTGCCTATTTGATATAAGACAGGTAGTTATGATCTGCTAAAGCATCTATCGTATAGTCTATATTTAGAATGAGTTAACGTTATCAATTGATCATTTTAGTACCGCTTGGTATCATCTTAGCAATCAATATTGGAATCCTTACATGTTGGGTGTATTTTCTGGCACTTATTTCATGGTCAATTTCAAAATCACCTAAATTAGAATGGTCAGCGAGGTATCAAATAAAATCAAAACCAAAGGTAAGTATTATTGTACCAGCGAGAAATGAGGAACGAGCAATATCAAAGTGTCTCCAATCATTATTGTCTCAAGATTATGACAACTTCGAAGTTATTGCTGTTGATGATTCTTCCACTGATAATACGTTTTCAATAATTTCAGATCTATCTAAAAATAACCAGGTACTTATTCCAATAAAGTGTCCCCCTAGACCGGATGATTGGGTAGGGAAGAACTGGGCGTGCTTTCAAGGTTACAAGAAATCAACTGGAGAAATTCTTTTGTTTACTGATGCTGATACCGTACATCGACCAGATGCATTATCGTCGGCAATCAATACTATGATGCATGATAGATTAGATGCACTCACTTTGATGCCAAAGCTTTTGTGTCAAGATGTAATTACAAAATTTACCTTACCCGTCCTTTCGGTATTTCTGCATTCAAGATATTCACCGCTTAAAGTTAATAATCCAAATAACAAGATTGGCTATTTTTTTGGTAGTTTTTACCTAATATCTAAATTAAATTATGAGAAAATTGGAACCCATGAGCAGGTGCGCCGGGAGTTAGTTGAAGATGGAGCCCTGGGAAGGATTGTAAAAGAACAAAAAATGAAACTAAAGTTGGTCAGGGGTGAAAACTATGTTGAGGCATTATGGGCCAGAGACCCACGATCATTATGGCATGCGTTGCGTCGAATAATCATCCCATTACATACTGAGAGGAAAAAATCGGCAATGATGATTACAGCTTTTATTTTTTTCATTCTAATGGAACCATTTCTAATGCTGCCTGCATCAATTCTTTATTTGTCAGATAATCCAGTCAAGGGACCCTTGGAAATTATCTGCGTATTGATAATATTGTTGATGCTAATCTGTGCAATTTTGCAATCTCATTTCGGTCTCCTGCAAAAATCAGCCTATGGTCTTGGTTTTGTATTGGGATGTACTGTAATAACTGCAAGTTTCTTAGTGTCTGCCATTTCCTTGAAGGGAAATCGAATGGTAAAGTGGCGCGATAGGAGCTACTTGGTGGGTACAAAACAACACCCTTTTCACGTATGAAATCGAAACTAACAGGCTTTGAAAACATCCCACCCGATAAGGCCACATATGTAACTTGGCTATATCCTGGTAAAGATTGAATGTGAAGAAATTATAATGTACATAATTGTCCTGAAACAAATTATTAATAATAAAGTCCTTCAATACTAATAGGGCATTGAAATCTCAGCTGGATGGAATAAATCTATCTAAAATAAATGACATAGTTCAAAATGTACAGAATTTTCCAATTAGTAGAGACGAAGTACTTGACCTAGTTGAAAAATATGATACAAAATCTATATGTACACTAGCAAAAACGATTAGGGATGAATGCAAAAATGGGACAATTACCTATTCTCGAAAGGTATTCATAAATTTGATAAATCTGTGTAGGGATACGTGCTCTTACTGTACGTACAAAAAAGAGTCATCAGATCCTGATTTGTCAATGCTTACAAAGGAACAAGTTTTACACATCGCAACTCTAGGTAAACGACTAAAGTGTACCGAAGCACTGATTGTGACAGGGGAAAGACCCGAACAAAAATACCCCGAATACAGAGAATGGTTAAGAAAAAATGATTGCTCAACTACCATCGAATACGTAGATCAGATTAGTAACTTGATTTTGGAAGAAACTGGACTGTTACCACATACTAATGCAGGTACCTTAAATTATGATGAATTGTCAATGTTAAAGAAAACTAATGTTAGCCTAGGATGTATGCTGGAGACATCTAGTGAACGACTCGGAGGTAAAAACCTGCCTCATGAATTTGCGCCCAGTAAGAATCCTAGAGCAAGAACTCGAGTACTTGAAAATGCAGGGAAATTAAGAATTCCAGTGACGACAGGATTACTCATTGGAATTGGGGAAACGTTGGAAGAAATTGTTGACTCGTTGATACTCATCAGGGAAATTAATCAAAGATATGCTAATATCCAAGAAGTAATAATGCAAAATCATGTGCCAAAATATAATACCAACATGAGGAACTTTATGCCTCCGACTCATGATTTATTCTTACTAACTGTTTCACTGGCAAGAATTATTATCCCCAATATGAACATTCAGGTTCCACCCAACCTCAGTCCTAATTATTACTCGGCATACATTGATGCAGGAATTAATGATTGGGGCGGTATATCCCCCTTGACAATTGATTTTGTAAATCCAGAGTCACCATGGCCCGATATTAAGGATGTAAAACACGCAACTCGTAAAGCAGGTTATGATTTTAGAGGAAGACTTGCAATTTATCCAGAATTTCTTTTAAAGAAAAGAGACTTTGTTCCAAGTAGTCTTTGGGACTATATCTCCCCATTATGTGATAGTTCAGGTCTTGTCAAGGAGGAATTGAGTTGATACTAGAATCTATGTTAAGGAACATAGATCCCGTTGTCTCTGATACTTTGAATCAGGTCCTTGATTCTAAGAACATTTCAATCAAACAAGCTGTCGAATTGTTTCTAACAAGAGGTACCGAAATGATCATGACTACAATGGTTGCAGACATCCTGAGGAAAAATAAAGTGGGAGATAAGGTCACTTTTGTTATTAATAGAAATATCAATTTTACAAATGTTTGTGTCAAAAGATGCGGTTTTTGCGCTTACAGCAGAGATTTTAGAAATGAAGAAGGATATTTTCTTCCGATTACAGAAGTCGTAAGAAGAGCAGTAGAGGCATGGAATTTGGGCGCAACTGAAATTTGTATCCAGGCAGGACTACCTCCAAAAATGGATGGTTTATTGTACGTCGATATTTGCAGGGCGATAAAAAAGGAATTGCCGGATATACATATTCATGCTTTTTCTCCAGAAGAAATCATGTACGGATGTGCCAGATCAGGATTATCTGTTAAAGAATATTTGACTTTATTAAAGGAGGCGGGATTAGGAAGTCTACCTGGAACGGCCGCAGAGATTTTGGATCAAGATCTGAGAGACTTGATCTCTCCGGGAAGAATCACGGTGGATGATTGGATTAATGTTATTACAACTGCACATAAACTGAAGATCCCTACTACATCAACTATAATGTACGGTCATGTAGAAACAATGGAACATAGGGCCAAACATTTAGAATTGCTAAGGTCTATTCAGAAAGAGACAGGAGGATTTACTGAATTTGTACCACTCAGTTTTGTTCACAGAGAAGCTCCAATGTATAATCACAATTTAGTAAAAGGAATTTCTCCTGGTCCCACTGGTCAGGATGTGATAAAGATGCACGCGATTTCAAGAATAATGCTCAATAACTATATTAACAATATTCAGGTATCCTGGGTCAAGGAAGGTACTAAAATGTCTCAACTCCTTCTCGAGGCGGGAGTAAATGATTTTGGCGGAACTTTGATTAATGAAAGTATATCGACATCAGCAGGATCTGAATATGGACAGATAATGAAACCCAAGGAAATAAAATCATTGATAGTGTCTGCAGGAAGAGTTCCTGCCCAGAGAAATTCTGTTTATGGAGTTGTCAAAGTTTTCGATGCGAGTGACAATGGAAATGAATCGTTGCTGGATACTGCAGAAGTATCAAAGTTTGGATCATATCACGAACTGATAAAATTAGATAAGTTCCGATATACCCATACGAAGTAATCACTTTGGATGCATAGCCATTGTTGATTACATTTGATAATGCATCTTTAATTCGTCATCTGAACAAACAATGTTCACTTGAAGCATTTTATAGTAACGTTAAGATAAGTAAAATGAAATTATTATTCTATTGATTCAACTACAAACTTATCTCAATTCTATTCTCAGAACTAATTCATTACATTTAAGAATCTCAACCATATACATAAGGAGCAAATGATAAACCTTGGAATCCTAATTTCGGGAAGAGGTAGCAATATGGAATCAATTCTAAATTTTCTAAAAGAAAATAAGATTGTAGACATCTGTCCTAAAATAGTTATTTCAAGCAAACCCGAAGCAGAAGGTCTCAGAAAGGCCTCAAAGTTTGGGGTTCCAACAAGGGTAGTTTCCAAGAATTCAAAAGGTTGGGAGTATGATAGCGAAATAGTGAACGTATTACAAGAATATGATGTTAATCCAGAAAACGGACTTGTGTGTCTGGCGGGGTACATGCGACTCTTGAGTCCAGAATTTGTAAAAAAGTACAAGATGCGAATCTTGAATATTCATCCCTCACTTTTACCTTCTTTTCCTGGACTCAATTCCCAAAAAAAAGCACTAGATTATGGAGTAAAAGTAACAGGATGTACTGTTCATTTTGTTGATGAGGGATTGGATTCAGGACCAATTATTGCTCAGAAACACGTGACAGTTTTGGATAATGATACATGTGGAACACTATCAGATAGAATCCTGGAACAGGAGCACATCATATATCCTTATTGCGTGCAGCTTTTTTCTGAAAATAGGATATCCGTTCAAGGCAGAAAAGTAATCGTTACTTAATATTGAAGGAAAAGAGGCCGATATATAGTAAAGCAAAAAAATGGCGTTGTGATTTCCTAAAATGTTTGGCCATATTAATGGATGGATTGCTAGTCTCGCAACACATTAAAAATATCGTAAAGAATGAGGTATCTACACTAGCGAGCAAGGGAATTAAACCTTGTTTGGCCACCGTTTTAGTTGGAGATAATCAAGCGTCCGCAACATATGTTAAGAATAAACAAATCGCCGCAAGTAGTGTTGGAATTCTAACACGAGATTTTAGATTGCCGCAATACATAACCCAAGAAGAGCTTACCAAGACAATTGAGGAATTGAATCATGATGAAAATGTCCATGGAATACTAATTCAACTTCCATTACCTGACCAAATTGAACCATCCATAACTAACATGGTAACACATGAAAAAGACGTGGACGGCCTAACATCTTACAATTTGGGCCTTCTGTTAGAGGGAACCCCCAACCTGATACCGTGTACCCCATTGGGCATACTTGAACTATTGGATTTTTACAAGATTGATGTTAAAGGAATTGATGTAGCCATCATAAACAGAAGCAACTTGGTTGGAAAGCCTTTAGGAATATTATTGATGAATCGAGATGCAACTGTAACCTTTTTCCATTCAAAATCAAGGGGAATGGAGGACAAATTAAGGAATTTTGATTGTATCATTACTGCGGTCGGAGATCGTAAAAAGTTTACACTAACAGGAAATATGGTCAAGGAGGGGGCAATAATTTTTGATGTCGGCATTACAAGAATAAACGGAAAGATTCGTGGGGATGTTGATTTTGAATCCGTTTCAGAAAAAGCAGCATATGTCACTCCTGTTCCTGGTGGAGTAGGACCAATGACTGTCACAATGCTATTAAAAAATACTGTTTATGCAGCCGGTATCATAAACAAGATTAACAGTAATTAATGCGATGAACTTGGACAATCAGGAACAAAAATCTGCATTAAGAAAAGAGATTCAAGAGAAGAGAAACTCTCTGAGTGTCTCCCAAATATCAATTAAAAGTAAATCAATTCAAGAGAAACTCATAGGAAGAATCGAATTTATTGAATCCAAATCTATTGGTATCTATCTCCCTATAGGTTCAGAAGTACAAACAAATGTAATAATTAGAAGGGCACTAGAATCAGATAAAATTGTGCTGTTACCTCGGATAGTACTACATGAACTTCACTACTTTGTAGCAGATAAGCATGACTTTGATCAAGATTTGTTTGACGTAAATAAATTCGGAATTAAAGAACCTAAAAAAACCAATGTGAAACTAGAATTTATTGACTTGCTAATTGTTCCAGGAATTGTATTTGATTCCCGTGGATACAGAATTGGCTATGGCTATGGTTACTATGATAAGTTCATGGCCAAGGAAAAATATTCAAAATCTATTGGTCTAGCGTATGATTTTCAAGTAACGAAAAATCCCATTCCAGAATTTGGATATGATAAAAAAATAGATATCTTAATCACTGAAAGTGGAATTGAGATATTTGATACCTTTTGATGCTATATCGGTTCTAAAGTACTCCTCATTATCCCCCCAATGGATTTCTGATACCAACGAATAGGACTTTTTCTTGGCTTCCTCTAGAGTATCGGCTAATGAGGTAACTGATAATACCCTACCGCCATTTGTAAGGATTTCTCCCGAGTTATTTTTCTTAGTTCCTGCATGAAATACATATACATCATCCTCCATTCTAGAATCCAATCCAAGAATGATTTTTCCTGTTTGATACTTTTCGGGATATCCTCTTGAGGCCATGACTACGCAAACTGAATGTTTATCTTTCCATTTAATAGATGGCATTGAATCAAGCCTTTCATCAACTGCTGCTTCGAAATATTCTAGCAAACTAGAATCCATTCTTGACAAAATGGACTGACATTCTGGATCACCCATTCTCACATTGAACTCAAGCACGTATGGTTCGTTCGAACCACGTTCTATCATGATTCCCGCATATAGGAAACCTTTGAATTTAATACCGATATCACTTAATCCGCTGATTGCAGGAATCATTATTTTTTCAATTATCTTTTTGCTTATTTCTTCGGTTATAAGAGGTGTGGGAGAATAACTTCCCATTCCCCCAGTGTTAGGACCATTATCCCCATCAAAGATATTTTTGTGATCCTGACTCGTTGCCATTGGAATAATTGATTTGCCATCACATATGGCTATAAAGGAGGCCTCATCTCCGTAAATTCTATCTTCAATAATTATCTTATTTCTGGAATTAGCAAATTCGCCATCATTATATATCTTCTGAATTGCTTTAATTGCTGAATTAATGCTATCGCACACAAATACACCCTTTCCAGCGGCAAGGCCGTCTACCTTTATAACTACATTCTTTGAGGACGATTTAACGTGCTCTGTTGCAGAACCGGCGTCTGAAAATATTGAAAAGGAAGCAGTTTGAATTCCCATCTGATGCATGAAAAGCTTTGCGAAGACTTTGCTTGATTCTAATCGGGATGCGCCTTTATTGGGGCCAAATATGGGCAATTGATTCTTTTCAAACAAATCAACAATTCCTAGAGAAAGAGGCTTTTCAGGTCCTACGATAGTAAAAGAATTGTTCTGTTTTGCAAATTCACAAAGTTTTATTAAGTCATTAGAATCTATTTCTACATTATTTACTGTCCCTCCGTTCCCTGGAGCAAAAAATATTTTTTTTGTTGTATCTTGTAGCAATTTCCATCCAATGGAATGTTCTCTTCCTCCAGAACCTACGATCAAGATTGTATCATAAGGCTTCATTTCAAAATCACTAAATATAAATTCGACAAATGCATATAAATCAAATTAGTTCTCCTGTTTCATTTCGAATCATGAGGTAATTGTCATCGACCATCGATTTTACAAAGTCATAATATTCTGAATCAGAAAAAATAATGGTATCCACCTTTGAATTCATTTTTTCTTTAGCAAAACCTAAATGATAACATAAGCCCTGGTCCGAGAGCGTTCTAAAATAATAATCATTGCAAGAACAGTAAACCAAGTCCAAATCAATCCAATATTCATGATGTTTTCCAACGATTGTCCAAATTGTTTTTTTACTCGGCTCAAACAAGTGACATTTCAGCGATGGGAATATTGATGATATGCACCTCTTACTAGAATACTAGTCATCAAGATGCCAGCTTTATAAAAATGATTTCTCCTGATTCAATTGATTCTAACATTAATGGATCATCGATACAACGTCCGATGTGGTTCATGCTTAATCCTTTTGTATCCTCCAGTACAATACAAATAGAACCATTTGAAATCATAAATCCCAGATCCCCTCTCTGAAATGTTGATTTCTGTTTTTCTGCCCCAACGGCCAATCCAGTTTCTACATACCTTAGCTTGCGGTCCAAAAAATGCAGTCTGCCTGAAATTGGCATTGCCTTTATGATCTTTGAAAAAGTGATTGGGGTTAAATGACGTACAAGTTCTAGTGTTATTTTGCCCTTTTCTCTAGCCTCTAAAACAGCACGAATTCTTGAGACGGAGTTCGGATTGCTCCATGTCATATGTAATTGTAAATTAAATTCTGTATTACTATTAATTTGTTGATTTATTAGCAACATTTAATTATATATTCACTTTTTTTGGTTTTATTCTTGGTTTTAAGACGTTCTAGCTCTGAAAAAAATAAGGAAAAAAAACCGGTCAAAGTGAGAAAGCAGCTCAAAGTAAAGAAAGACGCAGAAACAAAAGGTAAGAATTCTCAAGAAAAAGAAAAGAAATCTAAAAAAACAAAAATTGAGAAATTAGAAACTGTAGAGGAATCAAAGAGTGGCAGACCAAAAGACGAAGTAGTAGTTTATCCAGAAATGGATTTTGAAACAAGAGAAATAACTCCTCAGGATAGTCAGGTTTTGATAGGCCCTCCTACATTGACTCGATTTGAACGAGCGAGAATAATAGGTGCGAGGTCGTTGCAGTTATCGCTTGGTGCACCTACATTAATTGATTCTTCAAAGAAATTTAACGATACTATATCAATTGCAGTGGCAGAACTGAGTTTGAAAGTTCTACCTATTTCAATTAGAAGAATACTCCCAAATGGATTGTATCAAGACATTCCATTAGATTGGCTAAAATAAGCGAAATAAATTCAAAAATGCATCCATAATTTTTTCTCTGATCTCGATCCGATAAGAATCATCTTCAAATATGCATATTGATTGTACCCGTTGACAATATTCATGTTAGGAAAATTTAAATCTCGATATTTTACAACTCTATGAGGGTCAAAATTCCTACAATTCATGGTAATCACATAGGCCTTAATGCGACGATAGTTTTAGAAGACGGCTCAACGTATCGAGGTAAAGGTTTCGGTTATCCGAAGACAGTAGGCGGTGAGTTCGTTTTTAATACAGGCATGGTTGGCTATACTGAGACCTTAACTGATCCATCATATAGAGGACAAGTACTTTGTTTGACTTATCCACTCATTGGGAACTATGGAGTTCCAAGCAACTCGATTAAGGATATCTATGGATTGCCAAAATATTTTGAATCTGATAATATTCAAGTTTCTGGTTTGATAGTTCATGACATATCTAATGTTGCCAATCATAGAGAATGTCATATGACTTTAGACCAGTGGCTATTTGACGAGAAAATACCTGGTATTAGTGGAATCGATACACGTGATTTAACAAAGAAAATTCGTATAAAGGGAGTAATGAAAGGCGCTTTATCAGTTTCAGAAAATGAAATAAATACAAAAGAGTTGTTTAGTATTATTAAGAAGACAAAATATGACGGATTTAATTTCATGTCTCAAGTATCAATTGGCACAACAGTCGAATATGGAGATCCAACTTTAGAACCTATTGTTCTTATTGATACTGGTACGAAATATAGTATCATACGCAATATCTTGCGGATGGGTTATAGAGTTATTCGAGTTCCGTGGGATACATCGTTTGGTAAGATTATTTCATGTAAACCAAAAGGTATTATAATAAGTAACGGTCCAGGGGATCCGAAAATGTGCAAAAGCACCATAGAAACTGTAGTTAAATTGTTCGAATCAACATTACCAATATTAGGAATATGTCTAGGAAATCAAATTATTGCACTTGCCGCTGGTGGAGACACTTACAAATTGAAATTTGGGCATAGAGGTCAAAATAAAGGATGTACAGACATCAATACCAATCAAACTTTTATCACCAGCCAGAATCACGGATATGGCGTAAAATCAAACACCCTTAATAAAACTGGATTTAAAGCTTGGTACGTTAACTCTGATGACGATACCATTGAAGGTATCAAACATCAATCAAAACCTATTATAGCAGTACAATTTCATCCAGAGGCATCCCCTGGACCTTATGATTGCATGCATGTTTTCGAGAAATTCAAAGAACTTGTTGAACGAAATAGAGAAGATGAGAAGTCTATTCAAATAGATAGAGCAAATGGAGGTGGGAAAATTTTCCAAAAAATGAATCCATAAAGAAGACAATAGTATTAGGAAGTGGAGCAATAAAAATCGGAGAAGCGGGCGAAAGTCAGAAATTCTGACCGTCAATTCGACTATTCCGGTTCACAATGCCTCAAAGCTTTATCCGAAGAAGGAATTAAGACTGTATTGGTAAATCCCAATATTGCAACCATCCAGACAGACACCAGATTTGCGAATAAAGTATACTTGTTACCAGTAAACGGTTATTATATTAGCCAAATAATTGAGAAAGAACTTCCGGATTCAATTATGTTAGGTTTTGGCGGTCAAACCGCACTAAATTGCGGGGTTTCGCTACACGATGAAGGTATCTTGGAAAAGTATAAGATTCAAGTATTGGGTACTTCCATAAATAGCATCAAGATCACGGAAGATCGACAACAATTTAAGACCGCCATGATGAATAGTAACGTTCCTGTACTTGAAAGTTCACCCGCATATAATATTAAAGAAGCACTGGATGTTGCCGAAAGAATTGGTTATCCAGTGATAATCAGAGTTGCGTACACCTTAGGTGGAAAAGGAGGAGGAGTAGCACACAATGAGTATGAACTTCAAGAGATTGTCCAACGAGGTCTCTCATTAAGTTTAGTAAATCAGGTTCTAATTGAGAAATACATTGGCAGTTGGAAGCAGATTGAATATGAAATGATGAGGGATCTTACTGGTAACACTGTTGCCATTTGCAATATGGAAAATGTTCTTGGAATGAGAGTTCATACGGGTGACAACATAGTCATCGCACCATCGCAAACTATCAATAATGAAGAATATCACAGGCTACGATCAGCAGCAATCAGAGCAGTAGAATATTGCGGCATTGTTGGAGAGTGTAATATTCAATTTGGGTTAGATCCACTGAGTGAATCATATTGTGCTATAGAAATAAACGCGAGACTTTCAAGATCATCAGCGCTGGCTAGTAAAGCAACAGGATATCCATTGGCATATATGGCTGCAAAAATGGGACTTGGTTACTCACTTACCGAACTGGTAAATAGTATTACGAAGGCGACAACTGCATGCTTTGAACCCTCTTTAGATTATGTAGTTCTAAAAATGCCAAGATGGGACTTTAGAAAATTTGAATTGGTAAACAGAAGAATTGGCACGAGTATGAAGTCAGTTGGGGAAGTTATGGCAATTGGGAGAACCTTTGAAGAAGTTCTTCAAAAAGCAATTCGAATGAATGACCCAGGAAGAATGGGTCTCGTTGGAAATCAACAGGATTTTAAGGAAGAATTAGAAATTGTGGAGCAAAAATTGTTGTACCCAAGTGATGAAATTTTATTTGATGTAGTGAAAGCTATGCGATTAGGAATTCCCATTTCAAGGATAAATAAACTTTCAACTATAGATTCATGGTTCCTGACAAAAATCAAAAATATTATGGATATGTATGATAAACTACACGGCGTCGATGTTTCTGATATTTCCGAAGGTTTATTGCGAGATGCAAAAAAGTGTGGATTTTCAGATTCACAAATAGGCCATTGTTTGGGAGTAAAGGAAATAAGTGCTAGAAAGTTGAGGCAAAAACTTGGTGTTAATCCCGTAGTAAAGCAAGTTGATACATTAGCAGCAGAGTGGCCGGCAAAGACAAATTATCTCTATCTTACATATGGGGGGGATAAAGATGATATTGTTTACAGAAAAGACACAAATTCGATAATGGTACTTGGTGCAGGACCATATAGAATAGGAAGTAGTGTGGAATTTGATTGGGGCACGGTGAACATGGTTTGGGGCCTAAAAAATAATGGTATAAAATCAGTGTCAGTTATTAATTGCAACCCGGAAACTGTCTCAACTGATTATGATATATCAGATAGACTTTATTTTGAGGAACTATCATTAGAACGCATCTTGGATATTTATGAAAAGGAACATCCAAAGGGAATAGTTACTTGTGTAGGAGGACAAACTGCGAATAATCTTGTACCTAAATTAGGACAACTGAATATACCAATTATTGGTACCGATAGTATCCACACCGATATGGCAGAAGATAGAGAAAAGTTCAGTAGATTACTTGATTCGCTGAATATTAAACAACCTCCTTGGAATAAGTTCACGGACATTGACGGAGCAAAGACATTCTCTCAAAATGTAGGATTCCCTGTCTTAGTAAGGCCCTCATATGTGTTAAGTGGTGCAGCCATGAAAGTAATTTGGAATGACGAACAACTAGAGCGATACATTAATGAGGCCGCACAGGTAAGTCCAGAGTACCCTATTGTGATTAGTAAATTCTTTCAAGATTCAGCTGAGGTAGAAGTAGATGCCGTGTGTAATGGAAGAGATGTCATTATAGGAGCATTAATTGAGCATATAGACAACGCAGGAATCCATTCTGGAGATGCCATGATGTGCATACCCCCATGGAGGTTGAACAGACAAACAATGAACACTATCGTAGATTACTCTAACATGATTGCAAGAAAATTAGAAGTGAAAGGCCCCCTCAATATTCAGTACCTGGTCAAGGACGATGAAGTATATGTTATTGAGGCAAATGTTAGAGCTTCTAGGACCACACCGTTTGTATCCAAGATTGTGGGAATCAATTTGATTTCGTTAGCATCCAAAGCAATAATTGATGGTCATTTACCTGATGGGCTTAACGAACCTTGGTTAAAAATTAGTGGCTTTGGAATAAAAGTTCCACAGTTTTCCTTTATGCAACTTGAAGGTTCGGATATAGTGTTGGGAGTTGAAATGCAATCAACAGGAGAAGTTGCTTGTCATGGCAATAGTTTTTATGATGCCTTGTCAAAAGCCTATGAAGCAGCTGGATATAATTTACCACTTTCAGGATCGGCCTTAATAACGATAGGAGGACAAAAAAATAAGGAAAAAATGCTTTCTCTGATTTCACTCATTAACTCTATGAAATTCAATATACTTGCAACAGAACATACAGCCGAATTTATCAAAAACAATATTACTACAAATGTGCAAGAGGTACACAAAATTAGTGAACCAGTTAGAAAACCAAATATTGCAGATCTTTTATATGACAAGAAAATAGATTTCATAATTAACATTCCGTCCACCTCTACCATTGAAAAGTACGTAGGGATGCTAGACGATGAATATCAAATCAGAAGAAAAGCTGTAGAAATGGGAATACCTGTTCTTACCACGGTTGAATCAGCGATTTCATTCATACATTGTTTAGAGTGGCGAAACAAAAATAAGCCATCAATAAGCCCATTGACTAAATACCATATCAACTAAAACGAGGAGTTAAAAACCTCTCCTAGCAAATTTTCATTGCCAAGAAGCGTACCATCTATTGATACTATCAAACATTTTTCAATAATTTCCCTCCTCAATATCTTTTTCAAGATCGGAGAATTTGTTCTTTTGTTTCTCATCCTGTAGTTACCATAAACATACTTATTGTATGATGGTAACATTACAATTTCTAGTGATCCTTTTGAACTTGGAAAAATAGCATCCTTTTTTGCCTTTAGAAATATCCAAATTTTTTGTCCATTTAAAACACTGTTTTCTCTGAAAAATGTAGGATGCAAGTGACCCATAATAATTTTATTAATATTGGACCTGAGCTCGGAAGGAAACGTGTGCCCATGTGTGAGGAGAATGTCACCTAGAACCATCCCTTTGATTCCTATAAGATGGATATTCTCCGGCGTGACCAATCCTATCTTCGAGTCATGATTTCCGGGAATAAAATATACTTGACAGATTGCAGACAATGAATTAAATAGATTAGGAATTAATTTCCAATCATCCTTTACCACTTTATAGATATTGTTCTTAATATCACCAAGTAGAACTATAGAATCTACTTTGTTTGAAATCACAATATCTCTTAGTTCTGACTCAATTTCTGATGCAATATGACACCAATCAAGTGCTATCTCATTATTTTGTGACCAGTAAGTACTTCCCACATGTAAGTCACTTACTACCAATATCTTGCTTGATTTATTATCGATTCTAATGTCAATCAATAAAGCTGGTTTGTTTTCAACTATATTGATTTGACTCATAATATTACAATTTGATACATCATATTAAAAACATTGGATTGCTTAGATATGATAAGAATTTCCCAAGTCATAGAGTAATAAAAGCAGAATTCTAAATAATAATTATCCAACAAATAGATACAATAATAGTTAAGACAAGTAAGTTGATGAACATATCATGAATTTTAATTTACTAGTAACTTCGTCCAGATTTAGAGAAGATGATGCATTTGATGAAATATTACAACTTTTAGATGTTTTAGGTGACAATGATCCTTCAATTGAGGTATCATCTGTTTCGGGCATAATATTAGTCGATACGATTCTTGATCCCTTTCAATTTGTGGAAGATTGCAAGGAAATGGTCAGAAACGAACCATGGAAATTTAGGTATGTTTTGAGAGTCATACCACTTGAAATGAATTGTAAAGCAGAACTCACCGAGATTCACGATATCGTCAATCAGCTCAGTAGAAAAATCGATGTACATGAGACGTATAGGGTATTGATTGAAAAAAGGCATTCTAGGCTTCATTCTAGTGAAATCATTTCCACTGTTACAAGCAAGCTGAAAATGAAAGTAAATTTGGATGATCCAAATTGGATTGTCCTCATTCAAATTGTAAAAATGGTAGCAGGTGTATCGATCCTGAGACCGAGCCAAATATTTAGCTCTGTGAAAGAAAAATTATCGGAGTTCTAAGTATCATTCAGGTAAATTCCAATCCTTGTCCTTTTAAAATCATTTCAACAGCATGATATTCAGAAACTACAATGAAACAAGTACTGCCTTTTCAATTAGAATTTTCAAAAATTCCTCTTTACTATAATTGCTACGTCTTAACTCCATTCTATGGCATATATCAGTCATCTTATCTCTTGTCGCATTTAATAATGAGAGGTTTTGTTTCCAATACATTTTCCTCAAGTATTTAATTGAATTCATAATGAAACGTCTATTTTCAGAAAGTAAAATGAAACAACCAACACCGTCATTTTTTATTCCTCCGAGATCAAGTGCCTTATCAACCTGATTACTGCAAATTAGTCTCAGTAAGAGTTCCATTTCTAATCTCCTAGCTATCTTGATATTTCTATTTTTTGATTCTAAAACTATCCGAATTACCTCGAATATATGGCCTATTCCAAATACATGTTTTGGATTAATTCCCTGAATCATGACATCTGGAAACATCTTTCTAAATGATTCGATAGTATTTCCTATGTCAGTAACAGTCAGGGTTTCAGTAATGATTACTGCTACATAAACCGAATCAATTTTATGGAGTGGAACGCCACTAACCGTGATTATTTTTTTTTCATTCAACAACAGGAATTGTTTACTGATGTTCCTAACCTCCGTGAACTAGATTTGCAATTGTTACGATATCCCCAGATCTAATTTTTTGACCATTGCCGGAAATTGATAAATCTACACCATTAATCAAAATTAGGAGGTTTTGTGTATCTATATGTCTAGATTCGGGCATGTTTTTACAAAGTACAGAATACACATTTGATATCATAATCTCATTTTCGCTGACAATGATGCTTTCTTTGCCACAATATTTCTTTATAGAACCTAGCAGCTTTAAAGTTATCAAATTCCCGTGGAGAAATTGGTTCTATGATTCATCGACGTCTTGTTCAATCTTCTTGTTTTGTTCTTTTGTTTGTTTGTTGATATATGAGGCAATATAACCGGCTATCTGGTTTCGTAGTTCCTTTGATCTGACCTTTGCAATCTCGTCTATCGTTTTTTTATTTTGTTGAAAATCAACATTAAATTTATCAGGATACCGATTTAATAGCTCGGTGGAAAGTCTTTTAACTCTATTCAATATCTGACTTTATTCATGTGGGCTATTTTATACCTTCCTTATTAAAAAACCAAAATAATGTTCTAATCAAAGAACATAATGGAATTCTCTTCAAGTTTATCTGCCATATCTTTTGGAGATTTGCAAAGAACTACAGACATACTTCTTATTACACTCATTAATACTGACGATGGAAGTGTGATAATGTTCTTAAAACATGACGGATATCTAACTGGTCCGTCTGTTTCAACTAAAATTTTTCCTTCATCTGTCAACTTCAATAGTATCTGCTTTTTCTTGGAATAAACTAGTGAAGGACCGTAGGAAACGTGCAATCCCATACTTAGAGATTTTTCAAGTTGTTGTGGAGAACCATCAAACCAATGAAGACATACCTTTTTCAGATTATATGTGGATAGCACATTTAGGATGTTATCAAGTGATTGTCTAGAATGTATTGAAACCGGTATTTCATACGTTTCTGCAAGAGTTAACATCTTGTTGAATATTTGGTTTTGCATGTTCTCGGTATTTTTATCCCCATCATAATAAGTTGGATCAAGTCCGATTTCACCGATCCCATCTATATTATCTATGTTGGATGCTACCATCTCTTCAAACGGTGAGATGTTTTCATTAGCATGCTGCGGATGTATTCCCACAAAATTATATATAATATTGTTAGCATCTTTGCCTTCAAATAATCTTAATGCCTTTGATGTAGTAGAAATATCTACTGTGACTGAACAGGCCTTTATTCGCATACCTTTTAAAGTTGCAAGAATTGATGGTAAAAAACTGTCATACTCAGTATCGGTAAGATGAATATGAGAATCATATAAGATGGGATTCAATTTGTATGAATAACCTCGCTAACATTAATGAAAAAATCTACGATGTAACCAGTTCTATTCTTCTTTTGTCCTTTGTTAACCAACTTACTCTCACCAATCCGAAAATTTCTAAATCAAGTAACGTTTTGTTCAAATCTGCCACCGTTATCGGTACTCCTTCTTTCTCCAAATTGTTCAAGAGTTCATTGTCCGACAAATTACCAGCTTCCTTGATTTTTTCTAATACAATATTTCTTAGCGGATATTTCAAATTTCTTCACCAAATTCAGAATGTATGAACTTAATTATTTGATTTAATTACATATTATAAATACTCTTCTAACTCATTTTGATCGGCGATCTAGGCTTGGAAATCTTTATGATACTGACAAGTAGGATTATATCTAATTCAAGAATTCACTAGGAGTCCAAAGTTATTTTGCGAATTCTTTCAGCAAGTGTCAAGAAAAGCTACAATCGGATTCTGTTAGCGAAAATAGGATGCAAGTTGTCTGCGAATTCTAACTTCCATGGGCCTAAGCAAAGATAAGAGAAACAATATTGAAAAAATAATCATCTGGGTAAACCGTTCATGTTTGAATTAATTGTCTGCTGACTTTAGAGTAAACACAAATCTCGATCCTTCAAATTCTGTTACCCCTTGTCGCTCCCAGTTCACTTCGTAACTATGAGTAACTTGTTTCCCTATGATCCTAATTTTCCTAGGTAGTTCAGAAAATAGACTCTCTACTTTTTCTAGATTTTTTGTCATCAAAAGTGATCTACGCCTTTTCATGAGATATTTGACTGCAACATTCTTGTGGAGGTGTCCTAATTCCGAAATTTTTTCAGTTCCATTATCTATTATGAATTCACGCTTTGTCAATGCGAGAATTATACCCAATTTGCTTAAAAAAAGTCATTGTCAACTCTATTAGAACAAGATGGGTGAAATTGATGACGCATTTACTCCAGTATTAAGAATAACATTTTGTAATGTTTGGTACACATAGTAGTTTTTTTGATATCTAAGAAAGGTTTATTACTTTTACAGGGTATATAAAAGATATGTATTCTCAGGCTTTTTCCGTGCCATATGCAGTGAGACAAGTAATTGGTTCAAATACACTGTTTTTTCAGGCTCTATGTACAGGTATAGCAAACTATACGGCTTTAGCTCAAAAAATTAAGCCTGAAGTGGAGAAGCTGACAAAATCTGAAGTAAACATTAACACGCTTGTAGTGGCGATAAAAAGATTTGCAGATTCTCTTGAAGAAAATGATTATGAAGTTCATCCAATATTGGATGGAGTCAGGATGACTCTAACTGGAAGTATCATAGATATTGACTTTCATGAAAGTGATGATACGTATCAAGTTCTAGATGAAATATTTGAATTAGGTGGAGGATACAATATGTTCAGGACAAATAAGCAAATTCGGCTCTTTGCTGAAGACGTAGATGAAATTCGAAGCATGCTTAAATCATCTTCAAAAGGTGTACCGGGCGAAATAAAGGATGGACTTTCAAAAATTACAATTACTGTTCAGTCAGACAAGGAAAATACGTATGAAGTTTTATCAATTGTTCTCTCCTTGCTACACAACAATCGTATTCCATTATACAATGCCTTTTTCACGCAAAATGAAATAGTTTTGATTTTAGATATGAATGATGCTGCTAAGGCGTACGAAGTCGTCAGAGAAAAATTGTACAGTCATGATTAGTATTGTCCTCTGTCGTTAATATTATTCTAAAGAAATGAAAAAAATAGTGACTGGTACTATCGGTAGTATTGAACAGAAACTTTTTCTCCAGGTTTGCCTTCTCTTTGGGCTTTAATCTTTTTTACACCCTCTTCAATGTGTCTCATCATTACGTGAGCTTCTGACGCGTGTCTTGCTGCTTCCTCTGGTGTGGGATACTTTGCAAGATACTCATGTAATACCAAGGACACAGCAGTATTGATAACAGAACTGGTATCAGCGCCACTGAATCCATCGGTCATTTCGGCAATTCTTGCCAAGTCAACATCTGTACCTAGTGGTTTGTCCTTACTGTGTATTTCCAATATTTTTTGCCTTGCCGATTTATCCGGCAATGGTACTAGCAATATTTTATCAAATCTTCCTGGTCTTAACAGGGCTGTATCAATAATATCTGCCCTATTTGTTGCAGCTAATACTACTACACCTGAAAGCGATTGGATACCGTCCAATTCCGTAAGCAATTGTGACACTACTCTTTCTGTAACCATACTGTCTCCACCCATGCCTCTAACCGGAGCTATTGAATCTATTTCATCAAAGAATACAACACAGGGAGCTGCCTGTCTTGCTCTTCTAAAGATCTCTCTAATACCTCTTTCAGATTCCCCTACCCACTTGCTAAGCAATTCTGGTCCTCTTACGCTGATAAAGTTGGCTTCGGATTCGGTTGCGACAGCCTTTGCCAGGAGGGTCTTACCAGTTCCTGATAGACCATGCAATAACAAGCCCTTTGGCATAGCATGGCCCAGCTTTGTATATAGATCGGGAAATCTTAATGGCCACTCTACAGCTTCTTGTAATTCACGCTTGATGTCTTCTAATCCGCCTATGGCAGACCATGGTACATCTGGTGATTCTAAGTAAACTTCTCTCATTGCGGATGGAGTAACCTCTTTTACAGCATTCTCAAAATCAGCTCTAGTAACAATAAGTTTATTCAGAACTTCAGGTGATAATTTCTCATCTTCCAGATTTAATTCAGGGAGCAATCTCCTAAGACATTTCATGGCTGCTTCCTTACATAGATATTCCAAATCAGCACCAACAAATCCATGAGTTACTGCTGCCACTCTATCCTGTTCTACATCAGTGTCCAGAGGCATATTTCTTGTGTGGATTTGAAGTATTTCCAATCTTCCACGTTTATCTGGTACTTTGATCTCAATTTCTCTGTCAAATCTTCCTGGTCTTCTCAGGGCCGGATCTATCGCATTAGGACGATTTGTTGCTGCAATAACAATAACCTTACCTCTCGCTTCAAGTCCGTCCATTAGGGATAATAGTTGAGATACAACTCTCCTTTCAACCTCGCCTGTCACTTCCTCCCTTTTTGGAGCGATTGAATCTATTTCATCAATAAATATTATAGAAGGTGCCTTTTCTTTGGCTTCCTTGAAAATTTCTCTTAATCGTGCCTCAGATTCACCATAAAATTTACTCATAATTTCAGGGCCAGAGATACTAATAAAATGAGCATTACTCTCGTTAGCGACCGCTTTAGCAAGAAGAGTTTTACCGGTTCCTGGAGGTCCGTATAGTAACACACCTTTGGGAGCTTCGATACCTAATTTTTCAAAAATTTCAGGATGCCTCAATGGCAGCTCTATCATTTCTCTGACTTTCTGGATCTCTTCTTTCAGACCGCCAATATCCTCGTAAGTAACTTGAGGAACCCCTCTAAGCGTTTCACCTTTCTCTGCTATGTGGAATATGGTTTTCTGGGTTACTAATACTGCGTCTGATGCCGGTGTTACACCTATCACCTGAAATGTAAGCCTGCCGCCAAAATAAGGAACCATGACATTATCACCTTTGATTAATGGTACACTTTCCAATGCATCCGCAAGGTAACGTTCATCAATTGGTGGAATTGCTTCTAGCGGTGCAACAATTACCTTTTCCGCAGGAACAGCTTTTATTTTTCTTACAATGACCGTGTCTCCAATGGCGACACCTGCGTTATTTCGTACTAGCCCATCTACTCTTACGATTCCCTTACCCTCATCAGATGGATAGAGGGGTAGACATTTTGCAACAGTTCTTCTTTTTCCTCGGATTTCTATAACATCGCCCGTAGATGCGGTCAAAGAGTCCATTGAATCATAATCGATTCTAGCCACTCCACGACCTACGTCTCGAGTATATGCTTCGAGAACCTTCAGCGAGAGAGTGTTTTGACTCACGGTATGAAGTACTATCGTACCTATCTTTATACCTTTGTCGAGGATTTCTCTTCAAAAATGTACTTAATAAAACATCAAAAAAAATAACAAATTCTAGTATTATGCATTCCTGTATGATATCAAATGAAATTTATTTCACATACGATCTCCAGAAAACAAAGAATGATTTGAAAATCGATTCGGCTTTAAATTGCCTCGTTGCAATCTAACTCATACCAAAAGATTCAAATCTTGATGATATTCATTAATTTGATTGGACTGTTTTGGGTAAAAGAACATTAGTACGTAGAAGGGGAAGAGGAGGCAAACAATTTCAGTCCATAAAAAGAGGAAAAATTGTGCCTGCTAAATATCCTAATTTACAATCATCAGAACAAAAAATTGGTTCCGTAATTGACATCGTTCATGAAAGAGGGAGAGACGCACCATTAGCCAAAGTTGAATTTGATAAAGAAATTAGATACATGCCGGCCCCTGATGGTTTGGAGGTTGGCGGAAAAATTCAGATCGGAGACAACGTGGATTTCGAACCAAATAATATTTTACCATTAGAATCCATTCCTGACGGAACCCTCATTTGTAATCTAGAAAGGAACATTGGAGATGGTGGAAAACTTGTTAAATCTGCTGGATCATCGGCTCTTGTATTTTCTCATACTTCCCAAGGTGTATCTGTAAAATTACCCTCAGGGAAATTTACAACATTAAATCCAAGATGCAAGGCAATGATTGGAGTTGTTTCTGGTGCGGGGAGAAAAGAAAAGCCATTCCTTAAAGCTGGAACCAAGCAAAAATACATGACTGCTCATGGCAAATTATATCCAAAGGTAAGAGGTATTGCACAAGCTGCTGTTTACCATCCACACGGCGGTGGAAGGCATCAACATGTAGGTCGTCAATCATCAGTCGGTAGAAATACTCCGCCGGGTAGGAAAGTAGGTAATATTTCACCACGAAAAACTGGCAGAGCCAGAATAAAAGAAAAGACAGAATAATCATTTCTTTCCAAAAACTTTTTTGTAACGATATTCATATTCTGAATACTAACTAGTTAGGAACATGACTCTGAAATTCGGAAAAATAATCTCATTAATGCAAAGTACGCTACTCAATAACAATCTTGTCAGAGCCACTGCATTGAAAAACTTGCAGACTCAGGAAGATGGAGACCCCTTCAAAATTTTAATAGGAACTATATTGTCGGCTCGTACAAGAGATGAAACTACTACAAAGGTAATCAAAATGCTATTTTCTAGATTCAAGAATCCCGATGAATTATCGAGAGCAAATTTGAATGAAATAAAGCAGTTAATTCAGAAAATTGGCTTCTATAACGTAAAGGCGACCAGAATAAAGGAGGTTTCAAAAATACTGATTGAGAAGTATAATGGAAAGGTACCGTCCAATATTGATGATCTGCTTACGTTCCCAGGCGTAGGAAGAAAAACTGCAAATTGTGTGCTAGTGTACGGGTTCAGGAAACCAGCAATTCCAGTGGACGTTCATGTCCATAGAATTTCCAATAGAATTGGGATCGTGAGTACCAAAAAACCAGAAGAGACAGAGATTGTCCTTGAAAAATCTATAGATAGGAATTATTGGACTGCTGTAAACGAAACATTTGTTGTTTTTGGTCAAAATATTTGTTTGCCAATTAGGCCAAAATGTAGTCTATGTCACTTGACAAAAATATGTAAATATTACGAAAATAACAACTAGTCGCGTTTTTTTCTTATAAGCAAGACAAGTATTATCGATACCATAGCAATGATCACTATTAAGGGCATGAAATACAATGGAGAGTCCGCTGGGTTACCAAATAAGATATTGAATGAAATAGTACCACCATTAGAATTGTCTGGACTAGTTAATTCATCTTTACCATATATTGACACAGATCCAACAATAAAATCATTTACAGATAGCTTGTCAACTATTATTCTCTTGCCATTTGTTATGGTTAGGCCCTGATTATTTGCATGTGCTACAAAGATGGGCTGATCCCTAGACCAACCATCTTGATCTCGCTCGTATACTCTAATATATCCAGATTCGTTTGTATTTATTGCTACCCAGAATTTTCCAGTTTTTTCGCTAAACATTGCAAGTTCAATAAATTTCTCGCTTGGCGCAGGTTCTTGAATCTTTATAATGGTTTTTGCATCTGAACTATCCAAATACGACAGGTTATTTTGAATCGTGAATTGCCAGTTTGTTGGTATAGGTTGTGAAAATTCATAGACTACAGTTTGCCTTCGAAAGGTATTAGATGCATTATAATCAACAACAAATCTTTCTGAATTTTTCGATTTGATTACATCATGAACAATGCTTTGCGCGTTTATCGTAAACGTGGGGTAAACTATCAAGAACATAGCAACAATTAAACCGAGTTTGGGTTTTTCAATCAAGGCTAATCAACTACAAATGGTTTTTCTGATCTGAGAATTAAATCAGAAACTTCCGGACGCATTAAATGCTTTTCTGGTATTTTACCCGAATTTACCATTTTTCGAATCATGGTCCCACTAAGCTCTTCTTTTGATTCTGCGCCATGTGGACAAGTTTTTTCGTTGGCGTATGACAGACACGTTTTGCAAAAATAAAATGAAGGAAAGACAACTGGCTTGATTTCCAGATCCGGATATTCGTTAAATATTTCTTGAGCTGCAAATGGTGGATAGTAGTCTCCCACACCTGCATGATCTCTGCCCACTATGAAATGTGTGCATCCAAAATTCTTTCGCATGATTGCATGATGAATTGCTTCACGTGGCCCCGCGTATCTCATCAAGGTATGGATTGTTGAAAATAGTACCCTATTTTTGGGAAAATAATTCATGATCAATGACTCGTATGCATCTATTATTAGACTATCAGTAAAATCACCTATCTTTTTCTTTCCAATTAGCGGGTTGACAAACAATCCGTCGTACATATTCAATGCTGCCTTTTGTAACATCTCATGGGCAACGTGAGGCACATTTCTTGTCTGAAAGCCCACCACGGTTTTCCAACCTCTTTTCATAATCTCTGCACGGGTTTCTGTTGGATGCATCCTGAATTTCTGGATCTCATCATACTCCTTCATTTGAAAAACTTCCATTTTTCCTCCAACCAGGAATTCCTGCATTTTAGAAACTCTGTGTACACCGGGGTGGTTTACATCGTTGGTACCATATACTGCAATTCCGATCTCGTCCTTGTTGTAGTCGTAAATCTCATCTACATGAAGTGTAGCAAATTCTTGTCCATTTGAACAAAGAACAACATCTCCTAGATCCTTCATTTGACCTGCTACTTCTTTTTTTGTGTCAAGAATGATAGGGATGGTCCACGGAATATCGTTACTCAATCTTCCCTCTTTGAGAACATTTAGAAAATCTCCTTGGTTCAAGAAACCTTCAAGGGGACTAAAAACACCTGTAGCAATATTTTCAGCGTCCGTTCTAATATCTGAAGATACTTCAAATGATTTCAAATCTTCATGTTTCCCTTTGGTCCGTTTATTGATTAATTTACCACCATGTGGTAAAATTAGATTAGAAGACAAAAATAATTATTTACCTTCTTTCCAATGCAATCCGCATTCCTTATGGGTGTCATTTTCCCACCACCATCGACCAGCCCTAGGATCCTCACCTTCTTTAATAGCCCTGGTACATGGTTGACAGCCAATACTTGGATAACCCTTGTCATGTAGTTCATTATATGGGATATTATTCTCATGAATATATTTCCATGTTTCATCATTAGTCCAGTCAGCTAATGGATTTAATTTAATAATGTTATTGTTCAACGAGTCAACTTCAATCTTCAATATCTTCTTTCTAGTTATGGTTTGCTCCCGACGTAATCCAGTAATCCAGCAATCGAATTGCTTTAGAGCTCTTTTCAACGGTACAATCTTTCTAAGGTCGCAACACAGCTTCCTATTTTCAATGCTATCATACATCAAATTCATTCCCTTGCTTGCGACCATCTTTTCTACATCGCTTGCGTTCGGAAAATACACGTCTACGATAATATAGTATTTTTTTCTAATCTTATCAATTAGATCATAAGTTTCCTGGTTAAGTCTACCAGTGTCCAACGTAAACACTCTAGTAAGATTTCTGTTGATTTTGCACATCATATCGATCAATACAACATCTTCTGCGCCAAAGCTTGAAGCAAGTACCATTTTATCCCCAAATTTCTCAAATCCCCATTTTAGTATCTCAGGGGCAGATTTAGATTCCATCTTTTCAGTATTCGCTATTTCGCTCAATAACGAACCATGTGTCTTTTTTTTGTCATTATTTATCTGCATTATTTATAATTTGAGAATTTTAGGCTTATAATTATTATTCTTTTTATCGGTTTAACATAATAAAGATAACTAACTTAAATATAGTTGAGCGGTTTTTATCCATTAGGAAGATTCATTATTAGTGTTGTGTATGAGTGGTGTGTGGGGGCTTTAGTTTTTGACTCATGATCTTTGGCAAAATATATTCAAATACCAGAATTTGGGCTTTGATCCAATTGGTTGGGTATCAAATTGCTCTAATGAGGTTGATTTTTTTTCTCTAGAGAAATCTTTTGAAAAAATAAAACATAATTCTTGGGGAGACCTGTCATGGTTTGATTCATTCCAATATAGTGGAAAAAGCCCGGATATAACTCGCAGGATATACACTGTAAACGAATCAATTTCAGAGGATTTAAAAAACAAGAAAATTGTTTCACTCATGAGAATTCACAATGAAGTAGCAGAGGATGAACAAAATCTATCACGCCTCCTGAATAATTTCTACGGTAAAAAACCTCCTAAACATCAGTTAAGGAGAGTAGTGCTTTCAACTACATCACAATTTGAATCACAATTTGGACTCGTCGATTACATAGACACACATAGAGGAAATAAGTTGGGATATACCGCAGTCAACATTTCATCGGGTAAATTAATCGATCCTAATGAGGAACCAGATTCAATGATAAACACTTCAATTGCCCTTTCTTCGGCAATCGAAAACTTACTCTTACTAGGATGCAATTCAGGTTTTAGAATATTACCAATCTATGATGCGCCAGATGAAGACCTGCTTGACAGTATAAGAACTAACAACGATAAGTTTGCAGCAAAGTACAATTTGCTACTTGATGATTATAGTTCCCTTAAATTAGGAAAACTGTTCTATGGGGCAACGGCTTATGCTCATTCGACAAAGGAATTACCAACAAGATACGATCTCATCCAGCCAGGGATGGTTTTGATACTGACAGACAAATTCGGATCATTAACTCCACTGAGCATCTACACAATAAGTCAGATTGGCGAAATGAATTCAATTTTAAGTAAGCATGAACCAGTTGACAGTTCAATTAAGAATGAAATAATAAAATCTTTAACTCAGCCCAGATTTTCCTTGGGCAAGATAGTTTCAAAATATTGCGCGGATTTTGGAAATGAAGTTGATATTAAAGAGAACATTATTAGTGTCTATCCAGTTAGTTCGGACGGGATATTGGCATTAGTTAATTTATCCAGAATGTCAAAGGCCCACTTTAAAGTAAACGAAGTACCAATAAAACATGAGGAGTTGGCCAGATTTGCAACAGATGAATTTCTTGTTTCAAATTCAACAGCAGCGACGAATGGATGCCATTTGATAGTAACAAGCGAAGATTTGGCACCGCTAATTTTGGAAGACTTGAAAAAACATAACTTTAACCCACAGATTATCGGTTTTGTAAATGACAAGGAACGATCTATGGTTACCATCAATAATAACATAAATAAATTTGTAGCGGCTAAGCACATTACATCACTTTTCAATATTTCATCTTGAATATTCTAAACGAGAATTTTGTTCGGATGATATATAATCTTAATAATCAAGGTCACAGTTAACTAGTATGAATACAAATATTGACAATAATTGCATATTTTGTAAGATTGGACAAAAGAAGATTGATGCCAATATCATAGACGAAAATGAAAATGCAATTGCTTTTCTTGACGCATTTCCGCTTACAGCAGGACACACCCTGATTATAACAAAAAATCATTATGCAAAACTACAAGATGTTGCATTTGATGAAATTGGCAATTTGTTTAGATTGGCGTACAAGATATTGCCGCTCATAGAGGAAGGAACGGGTGTTCAGGGCACGTTACTAGCAATACACAATGGTAAAGATGCTGGACAAGAGATACCACACGTACACTTGCACATAGTTCCGAGGAAGCCGGGTGATGGAGGAGCAGCAATTCATTCCATGTTTGACTCAAGTCACAGACTAGAAAAAAGTGACATGATCAGAATATTCAGTAGCATAAAAGAAGCATCCAAAAAGAGTAGATACGCTTCAAGCTAGTCATTTAAATTAGCCTGGGTATAGTCGCTCTTGGTAAGTTCCTGTAGTTTACTGATTGTTAATTTCGGAAGCTCGTTTTGGTTCGTAGCTTCTTGCAATTTGAATCTGGTATTAGAAAGTCTAATTGAAACCATTCCCAACGAATTTGCAAGATATACATGTTTGTCAAGTCTATCACCCACGAGTAAAGCCTCGCTAGGCTTAATACCCAACATGTTTAGAATCAAAGGAAATATTTCTCTGATAGGCTCATTACTTTCCTTGCAAGTTAAAACACAGCAATTGACGTATCTATCCATTCCATGGATTTTTAAAATTTTGGAAAGTTCTCTTTCATGACCACCAATAATCCCTATTCTAAAATTATTGGCAAGCGTTTTTATGGCATCCATTGAGTCGTCAAATGGATACAACAGATGTTTCTCTGCAAATTCTATCGAGGGTAGGATAAACCTCAAAATCATTTTATCATAACCCTTGGGTAGTAGGACCCTGCATATTTGGATCACTAACTCTTCAACTGTATTTTTTGACAGTTTTCTATTCTTCAGGATATCATTCTTGATTGCATAATAATTCTTATTATCAATCTTGGCACCAAATTGATTTAGCAGGTAAAGTAGTCTAGAATCAATAAACGAAAAATAAATTTGCTCGTCAATTAATGTTCTCCCAACAAGAAAAATATATTTTATCATCGAATGCCATTACTGCCGAAGAATACAATTAGTATTGTGGATTCTTGAAATCATTGTTATTCATCAGTTCTATACTCTTCCTCTCTTGACTTCCAAATACGATTCTCTGAACAGTACAAAAATTAGTGAAAAAATTGTTACTGCTGTAGAGAGATGTACTGCAACAATAATAGGATTCAATGTACTTATAATTACAAAAATGCCCATGATAATTTGCACAATAATTAGAGACGTAACTATTATAACGATGAGGTTATTCAATTTCCAAAGGCTTTTTCTGATGAAAATCAAAGTTACACCAGTAAAAATGGCAGCAACTATTGCCACAAGTCTATGAAAGTGTTCGTAGAAAAATTTTTCTGAAGGAAACGCAAATCCGTTTGGACAGAGCGGCCAGTCAGGGCATGCCACACCACTGTTTATAGAAGAAATATAGACACCAATGAGCATTGTTGAATAAATTAGACTCAACGATATGAAAGGTAATAATAAATTCAAAAATTCAGTATTTTTCATTATTAATGGACCTGTTGGTAATCATGTTCTATTTACTAAATCGCAGTATATTGAATCATAGAAACTATTTCCACTACATACAGTTTTGAGAAAGTTCCATTCATAATAATTCTTCGTCTATCTTTTCAATCTTATCAACGTAACTGGTGCAACTACATCCCATTATTAGACATCTTCCTACTCCAAACAGAGAGTATAGTCTATTCTTATTCTCTTCAAATCGATGGGCTATGTATATATGGCCACAATAATTACAGTTCACAAAGAATATTATTCAAATGTCCATTATTAACTTTATCAAACATTTTACTAATTCTCACGAAACTCACTGAACTATCATTACAGTTCCATTTTTATAAGTAGGGATACTTGTATCCGATACATGATATACAATGAACATTAATGAATTCATATCTACCCTGCCAATTTCGATCGTGAAGGGAGACAACGTTAGTTTACCGGATGAAGTGATAAGGAGAATGTTCAAACTTGCCAGACTTTCTAAGAATGATATTTTCTATGATCTGGGATGTGGGAGTAGTAATGCTGTTTACATTGCGTCAACTGAGTATAAAATCAAGAAATCAATAGGCATAGAAAAACGAAAAAAATCAGTTGATAGTCTTTTGGAAAAAACACGTTCACTTAGAAATGTAAGAGTAATAATCGATGACATTAGAAAGGTGGATATCTCAGATGGTAATGTGTTCCTTTTTTGGTTCCATGATGAAAAGATGATAAATCAAATGATGAAGAAATTTTCTACAGAATTAAAAAAGGGAAGCAGAATTATTACAGTCTGGTCGCCCCCAGGTCTAGTTATACCCAATAAATCTGATTTTCCGTTTTTTGTTTCTCGAATTCCATTCAAATTTGCTAAGAGTATCGAGGATCAGATAAAGGTAATCTATGGTCAAAAGTGTCTTGACTTTACAGCATCTTGGGTCTTGGGTGACAAGTATTTGGAAAGTCTTGGGGTCGTGCCAGATCAGTACAAACGATTTCTCAATATTTTGTATGCAATGATAATATGGATTAATGCCTGGAATATGAAAGTGTCGTGTGAAGATGAGATTCCTCCCCCAGTTGAATCTTACATTGGAATACTGCGAACGTTCTTCAGTATAGACTTGAAGTCATTGATTGAAGATCGAGATTAAGACAGAACTTAAAATAATTCGGCAATCATATTCACAACTTACTGCCATCCAAACCACCCCAATCTCTTAAAGTACCAAATCATTACTAACGAAGGTACTATTGCGATTATTAGTAAGACTATGAACGAAGTAAATGGTCCAAGAAATTCAGGAGTGCCAGCTACAATGCCTCCAGGTAAATTAACATTCATTCCATAATAAGCGCCGATTACCGTAGCTGGAATAGATAGGGTAAACAGAATTGTAAGAGTTGCCAGGATCTTGTTTGATTTTTCAGTACTCAACATAAAATCAGTGTCCTTGAAAATTTCTATGGTTTCTCTAGATTCTTCAAGAACTTCAAGGACCTTTTCGGTATGGTCCCTTACATCATCATAATAATCTGTTAAATCTTCCTCAGAAAATCTTTGCATTTCTTTGCTTAAATCGAAAATAATTCTCCTCAGTGGAACAACTACCCTTCTCAGGGTTGTAATTTCTCTTCGTAATAGTGAAATATCTCGTGCTACTGCGACTTTCTCATCGAAAACTAAATCCTCTATGTCGTCCAAATTTCCTTCAAGCTTCATCAATACATGAAGCAAGTCATCAACCATTAGATCTATTAGGCTATGCAGCAAGTAACCCGAAGATGATCCCATAAATGTCTCCTTTTGTTTCTCATTATCTTTACAGAGATTGAACATTTCCACAATGGGTTTTAATTCTCCTTGCTGTACAGTAATTAGATAATTGTGGCCAGCAAATATTGCTAGCTGGGTTGAACGTGGAATACTCTTGTCTTTGTCCACGGTCGGAAAATGCACAATTACGAAAATATGATCCTGATACTTGTCAATTTTGGGAATTTGTATTTTTGAAAGACAGTCTTCGATATTTAATTCGTGAAATGGATATTTTCCTTCCAGCATTTTTAATTTCTTTCTGGTAGGCTTTTTGATATCTATCCATGTCAGATTGTTGTTGGTAATTGACTCAAGCTGATCAGAAAATTCAATATTTGTCATCTGGCCTCATTCTTGATTAACCTTAAAAAGTTGAAATATTGTATATTAAGATATCTAAATATTGTATAAAATTTTGAAAAACTTAGGTTAAAATAATACACAACTATTTTTATCTTTATGGCAAAGGTCGTTGTTGGAAATACTTCAGAAGTTCAAGAGGGAAAATTGATGCATATTACAGCAGGTGGAAAAGAAATAGTAGTAACGAAGTTGGATGGAAATTATTATGCTATGGATAATGTTTGCACTCATGCGGGAGCCGGCCTTCATGAAGGAGAACTAAATAATAACGAATTGACTTGCCCTTGGCATGGTGCAAAATGGGATATTAAATCAGGTAATTTAATCTCATTTCCACAAAAATTGAGACCGCTGCAGAATCACAAGGTTTTGATCGAAAACGATACGTTGTATGTAGAAATATAGGTTGATGAATTACCTTAATATCATTATTCCGTGTTTTCTAGAAATAAATTGCGAGTAATTTTAGATGATACAAACAATTTAGTGATTGGATTAGTTTACCAGTATGAGATACAATGGTGGCTATGCTATGTATCCCAATAAGACTTGAAGGGAAGGAAGATTGTATGACGATTTTCTGTATTTACATTTGCCTTTTACTAACTACTCCTCATGATGAGGCAAGACAAAAAAAAATTATTGATTTATATACACTTGCAATAAATATGGCATAACTGAATTAAAGATATGAAACTTGATGTTCCTAGATTTACAGAAAGATTTGGATCAGTAAGTCTACATGGAGTCCAACGTGTGTATGAACTGGATTCTGGACATAAGAACAAAAACACAAAAACAGAATCTGGAGTTATTCGTTCAATTGATGACGAAGTTATTTCCAAAATAGAAGCAGAAATGGCAATCGTGATTCCCATAAAAGGAGAACGCTTAAAGCTTTTAGAAGGAGTGTTGAGTGGAATCCCACATGATTGTTTGACGATAATTGTATCAAATAGCCCTAGAGAACCAATTGATAGATACAAGTTGGAAAAACAGGCATTTGAACAATTTAACCGATTTACTGAAAAAAAATCAGTAATTATCCATCAAAAGGATTCTGGCCTTGCAAAGGCTCTAGAAGGTGTTGAATATCCCGACCTTTTTGACTCGGAAGGAAAAATACGAAACGGTAAAGGAGAGGGAATGTTCATTGGCATGTTGCTCTCAAAAATGATGGGGAAAAAATACGTGGGATTTGTTGATTCAGATAATTATGTTCCCGGAGCAGTTAACGAATACACGAAGATATTCTCGTCTGGGATTGCGTTATCTACTACGCCCTATACCATGGTTCGTGTGTCTTGGATATACAAACCGAAAATTTCAGAATCAGGCGTACGTTTTTCCAAGTTAGGTAGAGTTTCAGAGATGACAAATCAATTTTTGAATTTGATGATATCATACTATACGGGATTTGAAACAGAAGTTATTAGAACAGGGAATTCTGGAGAACATTGCATGTCAGTTCAATTGGCCGAATTATTGACCTACTCATCAGGTTTTTCTATTGAACCATATGAAATAGTTAATTTGTTAGAGCAGTTTGGTGGAATTACTCCACCAGAGCACAAGGATACTATGGAGAAAGGAGTAGAAGTAATGCAAATAGAGACACGCAATCCACATTTCCACGAAGAGAAGGGGGATTTACACATAAAAGAAATGTTCTCACAAGGTTGGGGAAGCATTTTTCATAGTAAACTGTGTCATCCGGAATTGCGAGAAAAATTAAAGGCTGAGCTTGTTTCAAGAGGAATATTAGATAAAGTAAAGGAGCCGCCACAATTACCAAAAATGAGACCATTTATAGATATTGATATTTTGAAATTCGAAAAAATTCTAAAGGAACAAACTAATAGCCTTAGTATTTTCGATTAAGAGTTTGTCTAAACATTCTAAAATAATCTAATGTATTTTTAGATTCGACAACTAGTCAAGTCCGATCAGTTATCAATTGTATCACAGGTCTCATCTTTTATCATTTTGCGTATTAAAAATAGTGGTATTACAACTAAAAGTGGGATGCTTATTGCAATAAACAAGCTTTGAAGAGGAGCCAAAGCTGACACTAGGGTGCTAGCACCAAATCCTACAATCACGGTAAAAAGACTCCCTGCACAGGTAGGACAGCCAATGAATAGTCCAGTGAAAACTCCAAAGGTGGAAGCTATTGGAAATCTTCTTTGAGATTGATTTCTAAACATTCTCAAGAAATGCACATTTAGTGCAAAATTAAGACCAACCAAGATCGAAACTATTATTGCAAGTATCAGGTTTATCGGAATTATTAAGATTGAAAATAGCTCAGTTATCTCGGCTGTTAGCATCGGTACGTATCCCGGGTAGCTGCAACATAATGTCAGATACAGAGAAGGTGCAGTATCACCTTCAACATCAGCATGATAGATGAGAATCTGAGATAAGAATCCGAAGAAGATGCCGTAGACAATACTTGAAACAACAAATATTCTCCAATAGGTCTTTTGAGTCAAGATCCTAGAAACGTATCCAAAATAATTCTTTTTTGGCTCAGGTCTTGATGATTCAGATAGGAGGACAAGGTAAGATCCATAACCAATCGCAACTAATGAAACTATATTCAGTGTGATCACTGCTGCGGCCAAGTTATACAATTTCGGAGTGTCTGAGACAGATTGATTAGGACTCAATAACGAATAAGCGGACAAAGAGAAAATTATTGAGAAGATACCAATGCAAATTATGCGTATGCCCCTATTTTTCAGCGAATCATAATTATCAAACAATGCCAACAACCAAAAGTTAGTTTATTTATGGAAAACAGTCCAATCTATATTAAGTTAATTCAGATATGTCTGTAGTCAACTGGATAAAGGCTAAATTTATCGAAGTTTAAAAAAAAATATGGACGAAACTTTCACAAGTGAAGGATTTGTTACAGCTTCCATTAGCTTTGTTGGTTTCGTTGATAAGCTTGGGGTAGAAGGGTTACTTACTTTAAAATCCGACGATGGTAGAGAATTTCCGATACGTGCATTTTCAGGAGAAGTCGCAAGACATATCATAAGATTTAGAGAAGGGGATAAGAGCACCATCCCTACTATTTATAATCTCATTGAAGAAATCTCGGCGCTGCAGGATTTACTCTTGGTAGAAGTCAGAATATATAGAAACGGTCCGGTATTGAGATCAAATCTTTATTTCAAGACTCGCAAGGAAATAATCACTTTGAGGAATTATCGTGCATCTGATTCTATAGCCCTAGCTGCATTTTTTGATGTTCCCATAAAGGTAAGGAAAAGTCTATTTGAGGAAACAATCGAGCAATAGTAAATTTATGTCAAGTAACTATTGCAGACAGATTGTTTGATTCAATCGCCTTATTGACTTCCATTGCAATCCTCCGTCCAACGCCAAATGTTTGACCATATGAGTATTTTGTATACGGAGAGGTCGTCGCCATTATGGGATTCCCAGGAACTCTAAGTGACACGTCATAAACTACTATTTCCAAATCGGGTGTGACAATGCTCTGTAAAGAAAATGGCCCAATTAGACCTGGCGGATATTCTTTTCGCACAGCGTTAGCAAATTTATCACCTAGTTCAAATACTTTTTGAAGCATAGATTCTCTAATGCTTGCAGGGGTGTGACCTATTTCTATGTGTCTTACCTCAGTTTCAAACTCCAATTGTTCTCTTGCTGGTAGTCCATTCAAATCGTTGAGATTGGTCTGAAGCCTTCTTTCAATTCCCAAGAATTCAGTTTCAGTTGTCAAGGGAGATGTGAAAAAATTAAAATTAAAATAAGTCCCCACAAGAAACTGTTCTATTACAGAAGAATCTAGATCTTCCTTTGTGATCATTTTTTCTTTTATCTTATTTTGCGATTTATCATGATAATCCTGAGGAGAGCTTACAATGAAAAATGCTCTTTCAAGCTTCCTTTGAGACTCTTGAATCTTGACTATGGCCAGTCCTTCTATATCTGAATATTTGTTGTAAATCTTGGGATGGTTTATCTCTGCACGCTCTAACAAATAGTATTGATTCCTTTTAGCATTCCTTTCCTCTGCACGAAAAAGGTTTCTATTTCCAAGTATTGGCAACCTTAACTCATTCTCTATTGAATCGTACCCAACATATGCTGTGAATGCCCGGTGTGGTACAGTGATACCGCTAATTTCTCTAAGTTTGTCCTGATTTTCTTTGAAAAGTAGATCTGAGAATTTATCCACCAAAATTATTTGATCCACTAATCGCTTAAATCTCAAATATGGTAATTCTCTTCCTTTCTGACATATACACACAGTCTTCAATCCCTCGTCCTTTGCCCCATCCATTATTTCTAACGCCGAGTGACTACCAATTACTGCCAAGTGTATGTTATTTACATCATAATTTTCTATTATCTTTGATATTGTGTCAGCATTTATCATGTTCACCCATGCAGAAGAAACCTGTTATAAATAAAATTTTCCAAACAGAATAATTTGAAAGTTTCAGTTAATTACTATTCAATACGTTTACGGATTAATTATTTTTTTCCTTATTTACAGCCCCTTCTATGGCCTTCCTTAACTCATCATCATTCTTGTTGGTATAGTCAATACCCAATGTTTCAGCTATTTCTTCAAGTTTCTCACGACCCACCTTATCGCTGCCTTTAATCTGTGCAAGCTCCTTTTTGGCTTCAATCCTTGCTTTTTCATATTCAGCTGTTGCCTTTCCGAATGATCGGGCCAGTTCAGGAATTTTCTTGACACCGAAAAACAATACCACGATGATAACAATAATGATCAAAACTTCATATCCAACTGGCATCTGCAAGATTGCATTATGGATACCGTCCATATACAAAAGATACAGAAGGTTGAGATTTAAATGTTGATGGAAAATATCAAAATGGCATGAACGAGAAGACTTCTATTGCTTTCCCCCCTCTCCCCACCGAAATTTCAGATGCAGACATCCTATACTCTCCCAACCACATTTCCTTTGAATCAACAAATACATACGAATCTACTAAAGCAGGTAATTGATGATTGATTGAAGATAATATCATTAACAGAGGGTCTCGTGAAAATTAAAAACAGCTTTGGCCATCAACTGACTGAAAAAATCAATAGTACTTTTGATTAAAAATCATAAGATAAAGAGGTGAGATGAGATCTCAATTTCTCTAAGTGTAATTAGATATTGACAATTTGAAAGATTTTTGGAATCTTAATTCAAGATGAATCAATAGTATAGATGTATCATCTTTGTGTCGAAATGATAAGAATGAAAATTGAACATTCATTTCTACGCTTGTCAAGTTAAACGAGGAGTTATCACATGAGATGGAGATTGATGCATGTTATGAAACATTCTAACAGAATTCAAGATCATTCACATTTGTTAGTATAATAAATAAAATCATTCAACTTTTATGAATATAACCCATTGCTATACATATTGTATCCTTGGCACTTAAGGAAATATTACTTCCCCAAGAGAACATAATGTTTAGGACAAAGACAAAACTAAAGTGTACAGAGAAAAAATACAGTATCATTATTACCAATTTCAGGGTACTGCTATATTCCGAAAGAGGGCGTATTTTTAAATCACCTGATGTGATAAGCGAGAGGTTAGAAAGCATTTATGGAATAGAATACAATGAAGAAGGTATCTTCTTCAAGACTTCTAAAATTAGAATCCAAGGCGGCATAAGATTTGAAATAAGCGGTCCGCTCTCAGAAGTAAAACCAGTTTTCAATTTCATTCAAACAATCATCAATAGAACAGATAATACTCTATTAAGAAGATTGGATGAAACATAAAATTAAGACATTATACCCTCTCCCCTATCTAACAGTTATTCAATTCTAATTAAGACTCTATAATGCATAGTATTGTTGTGGTATTCTAACAAGGCCCCTACCATTGAAAGAAAATATTCAAAATCAATTCTGCGATATTTCAAGGTAGGATCACATGTTGGACTGACCATAAATCCATATCAAGGCTGCCATCACAGATGTGGTTATTGTTATGCAACCTATAAATGGTCTCCAGATTTTTATGACAAGATCTATGGTAAAATTAACGCCCCAGAAATTTTAGAATCCGAATTGAACCAGTGGAAGAACATTTCAATGTTACCCGTTATGATATCCTCCGCAACTGATGCCTATCAATTTGCAGAGGCAAAGTATGGCATTACAAAAAAATGTATTAAAGTGTTACAACAGTTTCAAATTCCATTTTATGTTTTTACAAAGTCTTGTCTTATTGAACGTGATCTGAATCTATTTCGCAATTATAATTCTAATTGTTTTATAGTTTGGTCAATAACAACCATCGATGAAAACATAAAGCGTATCATAGAACCAGGAACACCCCCAACAAGAAGAGTTTTTGAAACGATAAAGAAATTTGTTGATTCTGGGATAAATTGTTGCGTTAACATTGATCCCATTATTCCATTCATTACCGATAGTGAGTCGCATATTCGATCAATTGTTGACATGTGCCATAAATTAGGCATAAGATACATATCCGGTTCAATACTGAGGCTAAGGGCCGATATTTGGATTAGGATTAGAGAGATACTCGAATTACTGGGAATATCCTGGAGTATTGAAGAATATGAAAGAATATTTGGTTTTCAGGAACCATTTGTGAATGACAATAATCTTAGTGCGTGTAAAGTGTATAGTGACAACATTATCAATTTTCTCAAAGACGAACTTTCAAGAAGGAACATCGCATTTGGTTTTGACAAGCTAATAGAATACATTACCAATACAAAGTCGGAATATGCAATATCTAAAAAGCAATCTAGGATAAGTGAATTTGTTTAACTCGAACACCGTTAACGAATTATTCAGTAGGATTTGGATTTGTTATTCTTTTGGTAGTCATCAAATCTTATGAAAGTTGTAGCTTATCCGACTCTTTTCATCTTTGAGCCACATCTTGGACATGAGGCTTCTCTATGTTTAGTTCCACAGCTCATGCAGTAGTAGTTAACTGAATTTCCAGAGAAAGGCGAGGATAATGAACCAAACATCCCCACTCCGGCATTTTTCGCCATCCTATTTCGCATGTAAAAACCCATCAAAAGAAATATGCCTATAATGATTAACCAATTATAAGGCCATACAACGAACATTGACACTGTTATACTTATGCCAATTGAGATTACGATCCACATTAACTGGAATGCAAGAAATTCTTTATTGTTCATGCTACAATATAATAATTGATTAAACAAGATTATTAAGGTTAACTATTCTGAAACCCAGTATTGTCGAAATACCTTATCTTTATTACAGTATTTTATTATGGGTTTTCGGCTTTTTATTTTCTTCAGTGTTCTATTATTTATTCTGCTTTTTTTTGACCTAATTACCAGAAATATTTGTATCCTTGTTTTGCGAATTATATCCAATGTGTTGTTCTCTGCAAAATTTTTGAAAGCCATCTGCTCATAAAGATTGGTTCAAAATTCAAATGGGGTATCGAAGTGGAAGGAAAGGGTCCAGGAACATGTAGCAATTACTCAACAACAACTTTGAACAATTTAGTAAACTTGGAATGTTCATACAACTTTTTCCAAATCAATAATCCCAAATATGCCGACACAAAGGAAACGGGCATCAAAATCGGTACAATGAATTTCAATAAAAGCTGTTCAAATA
>Ga0233417_10000010_pt1 | contig 57005 bp, 58 predicted proteins | sample Sed_MG_FD_189023 | JGI IMG/M metagenome (GOLD analysis project Ga0233417, IMG submission 189023) | Sediment microbial communities from Lake Towuti, South Sulawesi, Indonesia - Sediment_Towuti_2014_0.5_MG | ecosystem: Environmental > Aquatic > Freshwater > Lake > Sediment | place: Indonesia... | reverse complement strand
AGCTTGCGGTAGAGGTCGTGCGCGTCGGCGGTGTGCAGAATCCAGCGGCAGCGCGCGAACGGGCCCTCGTCGACGCTGAAGCGGACGAGCTCGATGCCCAGGCCGCGGCCTCGGAACTCCTCGAGGAGGTAGACGTCGGCCAGGTACGCGTGGACGAGGCCGTCGGTGACGGTGCGCGAGAAGCCGATCTGGCGACCGTCCCGATAGAGCCCGACCACGCGCTGCGAGGAGTCGATCAGCGCGTCCTGGGCCTCCCGGGCTCGTCCCCGGGCCCAGTACGACTCCTCGCTCAGGTAGCGGTGCACGGCCACACGGTCGATTCGCGCTCGCTCGTCGTCGAGCTCGAACCCGTCGCCGAGATCGCGTCTCACGCGGTCAGGGTGCGCAGGCGGAAGCCGCCGTGGAACTCGTACGCGGCGACGACGACGGCGAGCGTGTCGCGCAGCGCGCGCTCGTCGATCCCGAGGGCGTGGGCCGCGGCGAGCGGGCTCCAGATGAGCGCGTGCAGCGCGCGAAACCCCCCGGGCGAGAGGGCGACCGTCTCGCCCGGCGCGCAGGCCGAGCACACCGCTCCCCCCGCCCGCGGGAGGTAGCCGACGAGCTGCTCGCTCGCACCGCACTCGACGCAGCCCTCGAGGTGCGGGACGTAGCCCGAGAGCCAGAGCAGCTTGAGCTGGAAGCCGAGGGCGAGTGGATCGAGCGCGGCGCGGCCGCGTGAACCGGCCGGGATCGCGTCGACCGCGGCCAGGAATCGCGTCAGCGCCTCGAACGCGCGCTCGTTCCGCTCCTCCTCGACGAAGAGGCGAAGCATCGCCTCCGCGCCCACGAGCCCGACGGCGAGCCGGTACGAGTCCTCGCGCAGCGGCCGGTGGGCGTGGACGAGCGAGACGCCCGTGACCGTGTATAGCTCGCCGGAGCCCTGGTGCAGGAGCAGCTCGGCGTGCGAGAAGGGCTCCAGCCGCGCCCCGAAGCGGGACTTCGTCTTGCGAACGCCCTTCGCGACGGCGCCGATGCGACCGCGATCGTGCGTGTACAGGTGGAGGACGCGGTCGGCCTCGCCGAACCGGAACGACCGCAGAACGACGGCCTCCGTCTTGAGCGTGCGCCCCGTGCGGGCCATGCGGCCAGTGTAGGCCGGAGTTCGGCTCAGATCACCCGCCCGGTTCCCCGATCGGACGGTGGATCCGCTCGACACGGGGCAGTGAGTCGGCTCGCCCATCCGCGAAGGGGGTCGGTGCGGCGGGGGACCTCGAGGGCAGCTACGTCGAGACCTGCTCGGGCGACCTGATGCCCTACACGATCGGAGGCGGAGCGCATTGTGGCCAGCCGCAATGCAGGTCTCGTGGTCACCGCGATGTGCCGGCCGCACGCGGTTCCTAGCCTCGGTGTGGTCATCGATCGATCCCAAGGAGGATCCACCATGCGCAAACCGGTCAGCACGGGGCTGCTCCTCGCGCTCGCTGTGGGCGTGGGGGTGGCCGGCGCGAGGCCGCCGGGAACGAACGGCCTGATCACGTTCGGGCGGTTCAACCCGGCGCTGGGCGACACGCAGGTGTACGTCGTCAACCCGGACGGGACGCACGAGCGGCTCGTCCAGGGCGCGACGGACACGGGCGAGTGCCCGAAGTGGTTCGCGGACGGCTCCCGCATCGCGACCTGCGGTTCGACCCTCGGCGAGTCGCGGTACATCAACCCTGACGACGGGTCGTTCAGCGACGTCGGGTCGATGCCGCCCGGCTTCTTCAACCCGTGCGGGTTCCCGTCACCCGACGGGTCGCTGCTGCTCTGCGAGACGTTCAGCGACGACGGCAGCCAGAACGGCATCCACGTGGTCCGCGCGTCGGACGGTGGCGGCTTCAGGCAGGTCACGTCGATCCCGGGCGGGGACGATGTCCCAAGCAGCTGGTCGCCGGACGGGAAGCGGATCGTGTTCCACCGCTTCGGGCCGGGCAGCGACGAGGGCGTGTTCGTCGTCAACGTCAACGGCACCGGCCTCAGGCAGATCCTGTCTCCTCAGGTCAACGCCGGCCCCGCGATCGACTGGTCGCCGCAGGGCAACGAGATCGTCTTCTCGCGGCGCCTGCCGGGTAGCCACAGCTCGCTCTGCATCTCGCACGCGGACGGATCGGAACTGCGCCAGGTGAACGTGCAGCCGAGCACGGCGTGCGGCGGCGCGAACGCGGATCCGACGGCGGACGGCTGTTTCGGCCCGGGCTGGTCGCCGGACGGGACGAAGATCGTGTTCGCGAAGGGTCAGAACGGCTACGTCGATTCCAACCTCTACACCGTCAACGTCGACGGAAGCGGGCTCGCGCAGGTCACCCATACCGGCGGCTCGCAGTCGCCCGACTGGGGCACACACGCGCTGGCGCGGTAGCCATCTAGGCGGCCGAGGCCGTCCCGCCCGGGCGGCCTCGGCCGATCTCGTCGTCCAGTGCGCCCTCCGGTCGAGCACGGCGGCGATCGTCGCGATGTCATCCATCGAGCCTCTTGCGGCGGCAGCCCGAGGAGTTCGGGCACAGGAACCCGCTCTGTGCTCACACGCCGTCACTCCCTCGCCGGCTCGACGCCTCGGGCTCACGAGCGCGCGGCGGCTCGAGCCGCGCCCCGAAGCGGGACTTCGTCGTGCGAACGCCCTTCGCGACGGTGCCGACCCGACCGCGATCGTGCGTGTACAGGTGGGAGGACGCGGTCGGCCTCGCCGAACCGGAACGACCGCAGCACGACCGCCTCCACCTTGACCGTCCGCCCCACCCGGCGAGTGGAGGCCGGAGTCCGGCTCGGGTCATCCGCCCGGCCCCCCGATCGGACGGTTGACACCTTTGACACGAGGGCGGAGAATCGATCCTTCATCCACGAAGGGAGGTCGGTGTGGCCTGGAACCTCAAGGGCGGCTACGTCGAGACCTGCTCCTGCGACCTGATGTGCCCCTGCAACATGTCGTTCGACCACGGCGCGACCTACGACTACTGCCGGGTGACTCTCGTGTTCAACATCGCGGAGGGCGAGATCGAGGGCACCGACGTCAGCGGCCTCAAGGTCGCGGCGATCGTCGACAGCCCGAAGGTCATGACCGAGGGCAACTGGCGCCTCGGCATGTTCGTCGACGAGCGAGCGACGGACGAGCAGACGGCGAAGCTGACCGCTGTCTTCGGAGGTCAGCTCGGCGGCCCGATGGAGGGGATCGTTCCCCTCGTCGGCGAGATGCTCGGGGTCGAGCGTGCTCCCTTCGAGGTCGTCGACGACGGCTTGCGCCACAGCGTCCGCATCGGGGACGCGATCGAGTTCGAGATCGAGGACATCGTGCCCTTCGGCATCGAGACGGGCCAGCCGGTCCGGCTCGTCGGCATGTTCCATCCGGCCGCGTCTGAGTTCAATGCCGCGGAGGCCAAGAGGTCGCGGATCGACGCGTTCGGCATCACGTACGAGGGGAAGACCGGGCTCTCCACGTCCGAGTTCTCCTGGGCCGCCTGAGCGCGTGATCGCCTCGGCTCACCAGCACGCGGGAACTCGCGGCGGCCTCGCGCCCGCGTTCGCAGCCGTGCGCGTCCGGCTGGGGCTCGTCGCGTTGCTCTTCGCGCTCGCGGCCGTCGGCTGGTGGTGGACGGCGGGGCAGATGGAGGGCATGGACGGGGGGCCGTGGACGGAGCTCGGAACGCTCGGCTGGTTCCTCGGCGTCTGGCTCGTGATGATGGCCGCGATGATGTTCCCGTCGGTCTCGCCGACGGTCGCGCTCTACTCGAAGCTCACCCGGTCTCGATCGCTCACCGCACCGCTCGTCTTCACGTCCGGCTATCTCCTCGTCTGGACCGCCGTCGGCGCCCTCGCGTTCGCGATCGCCCTGACCGGGGGCCAGCTGGTAGGCGACGTGCTCTCGTGGGATCGCGCCGGCCGCTGGGTCGCCGGCGTGACCCTCGCGGTCGCCGCCGTGTACGAGCTGACACCCCTGAAGGATGTCTGCCTCGGAAAGTGCCGGAGCCCGCTCGGCTTCCTGCTCGGCTCCTGGCGCGACGGGTTGTCGGGAGCGCTGAAGATGGGCGCGCGGCACGGCGCGTGGTGCGTGGGGTGCTGCTGGGCGCTCATGGTGTCGCTCTTCGCGCTCGGCGTGATGAGCATCGCCTGGATGGCGTTCGTGGCCGGGCTGATCGCGATCGAGAAGACGATTCCGTGGCGTCGTGTGGCGATCTACGGAACCGCAGGAGTCTTGCTGGCGCTCGGCCTGCTCCTGCTCGTCGCGCCGGACGCCGTCCCCGGCCTCACCGTCCCCGGAAGCGAGCCGATGTCGGGCATGCCCCACCCGATGGAGCCCTAGGACTCGCCTGCGTCACCCGCCCTCCGGCTGGCAGCGCGGGCAGAACCAGGTGCCGCGACCGCCGACGCGGGCCTTCGCGATGGGCGTTCCGCACCGTGGGCACGGCAAGCCGTCGCGGCCATAGACGCGGAACTCCTCCTGCATCGAGCCCGACGAGCCGTCGGGAGCCGCATAGTCGCGCAGCGTCGAGCCCTGGCGCTCGATGCCGGCGCGAAGGGAAGCTCTGATGGCTCGGTGGAGCCGCGCGACCTCCTCCGGCGTCAGCGCCTTCGCGGGCCGCAGCGGACTCAGCCGTGCCCGCCAGAGCGTCTCGTCCGCGTAGATGTTCCCGAGGCCGGCGACGACGCGCTGGTCGAGGAGCACGGCCTTGACCGGCGCCTGCCGGCGCGCCAGCTGCTCCGCAAGCCACGCGCTCGTGAACCGGGGCCCGAGCGGCTCGGGCCCGTTCTTCGCCGCCAGGTAGGGCTCCAGGTCGTCGGCCTCGAGGACGAGCCACGTTCCGAAGCGGCGGACGTCCCGGTACCCGAGCCGCGAGCCGTCGTCGAGCTCGAGCACCGCGCGCTCGTGGCTCACGGGCGAGAAGCCGAAGCTCCCGGTCATCCGGAGGTGGACGAGCAACCCCAGGCCGCTCTCGAGTCGCACGAGGAGGTACTTCCCGCGCCTCTCGACGCTGACCACGGTGTCGCCCTCGAGCTCCTCCGCGACCTCGAACAGATCGTACGGACGCGTCAGTCGCGGATCGAGGATCTCGACGTGCACGAACGTGCGCCCCTCGAGCCGCGACGCGAGCTGGGCGCGGATCGTCTCGACCTCGGGTAGCTCCGGCACGAGGGGGATCGTAGGCTTCCGTGCGCATGGCCCGAGAGCCGCAGACCTGGCACTACGGCCTCGTCGCCCGCTACTGGGCGGAGTTCAACGACGACTTCCGCCCGCACGAGATCCCCTACTTCCGGCGGTTCATCGAGGACGGAGGACAGCCGGCGCTCGACGTGGCCTGCGGCACGGGGCGGCTGCTGCTCCCCTACCTCCGCGCGGGGCTCGAAGTCGATGGCTGCGACGTCTCCGCCGACATGGTCGCCCTCTGCCGCGAGAAGGCCGAGCGGGAGGGGCACGCGCCGCGCTTGTACGTGACGCCGATGCACGAGCTCGACGTCCCGCGCACATACCGGACCGTCTACGTCTGCGGCGCCTTCGGTCTCGGGAGCACGCGCGAGCAGGACGCCGAGGCGTTGCGGCGCTTCCACGATGTCCTGGAGCCCGGCGGCACCCTGCTCCTCGACGCCGAGGTCCCGTACGCCGACCCGACCCACTGGAAGTACTGGCTGCCGGAGGAGCGGGTCTCGCTGCCGAGGCCCGAGGTCGCGCCGCGACGGCGGAAGCGAGCTCCGGACGGCTCCGAGTACGCACTGCAGTCCCGCCTGCTCGCGGTCGACCCGCTCGACCAGAGCATCACGCTGGAGATGCGAGCCGAGCTCTGGCGCAACGACGTCCTCGAGGAGGAGGAGACGCGTCGACTGGACGCGCGCTACTACTTCGTCCACGAGCTGCGACTGCTGCTCGAGCGGGCGGGCTTCTCCGACATCGTCGTCCACGGCGACCACGTCGAGGCGCCGCCCAGCGCGGACGACGAGTTCGTCGTGTTCGTGGCGAAGAAGGTGCGATCCTCGTCGCCTACGCCACGACGTCGAGGATGATGCCTCTCGGGGGCGGCGGCTCGTCGCCGATCTCGTAGGCCGCGAGCACGGCTGCGACGCCCTCGGAGGCGGACTCCTCGTCACGGGCGTGCACCTCGGCGAGGAGGCTGCCGGCGGTGACGACGTCGCCGCGCTTCGCGTGACACATGATCCCGACCGCGGGATCGATCGCGTCCTCCTTCGTTCGCCGCCCGGCCCCCAGCTCCAGCGAGGCGATGCCGATCGCGAGCGCGCCGAGCCACACGACGATCCCGTCCGCAGGTGCGAGCACCTCGCGGACGAGCGGCGCCGTCGGGAGGACGGAGAGGTCGGGATCGCCTCCCTGCGCCCGGATCCAGCGCTCGTACGCCGCCGTGGCCGAACCGTCGGCCACGGCCTCCTCGGCGCGTCTGCGACCCTCGTCGAGGTCGACACCGAGGTCGGAGAGCGCCAGCAGCCGCGCACACGCATCGAGCACGAGCTCCGTGAAGTCGGGCGGGCCGTTGCCGGCGATCGTGTCGACCGCCTCGCGGATCTCCAGCGCGTTCCCGACCGCGGCACCGAGCGGCTGATCCATGTCCGTGAGCAGGCAGACGACCTCGCGCCCCGCGCGCCGACCCAGGTCGAGCATCTGCTCGGCGAGGATGCGTCCCTCGCCGAGGGTCCTCTTGCCGTGGGCCCCGTCGCCCACCTTCACGTCGAGCACGACCGCGTCGGCTCCCGTCGCGATCTTCTTCGACATGATCGAAGAGGCGATCAACGGGTTGATGTCGACCGTGGCGGTGACGTCGCGAAGCGCGTAGAGCTTCATGTCGGCGGGCACGAGATCACTCGTCTGCCCGACGATCGCGAGACCGACGTCGCGGACCTGCGAGACGAACTCGTCGATTGTGAGCTCGACCCGGAAGCCCGGGATCGACTCGAGCTTGTCGAGCGTGCCACCCGAGTGGGCGAGGCCCCGGCCGGACATCTTCCCGAACGGCACCCCGCACGCGGCGACGATCGGCCCGACCGCAAGCGAGGTCTTGTCCCCGACTCCGCCGGTCGAGTGCTTGTCGACCACCCGGCGACCCAGGGCGACGCCGAGGTCGATGGTGTCGCCGGAGCGAACCATCGCATCGTTCAGTGCGTGCGTCTCGCGGCCGTTCAGGCCGCGAAAGTAGACGGCCATGCACCAGGCCGCCATCTGGTAGTCGGGGACGTCGCCGCGCGTGAAGCCGAGGACGAGCTCCGAGATCTCCTCGTCGGAGAGCTCCTCTCCGTCGCGCTTCCGCTCGATGAGCTCCGCGGGCCGGATCACAGCTCGATGAGACGTCCTGGGAGCTTCCGTCCGGGTGACGCTCCGCCGAGCCACGCGTTCACGGTGGCGCCGACGTCGGCGAACTCGCCCTCCTCGTGCAGGCGTCCTGCCGCGTTCCGCCCGGCCGCGTAGGCCAGGAGCAGCGCGTACTCGCGGGAGTGATCGGTCGAGGGTGTCGTCGGGTCGCAGCCGTGATCGGACGTGAGGATCAGCAGGTCACCCTCGCGCAGCGCCTCGAGGATGTCCGGGAGGCGGCGGTCGAAGTCCTGCAGACAGCGGTGGAAGTTGACCGGGTCGTTGCGGTGCCCCCAGAGCATGTCCGTCTCGACCAGGTTGACGAAGACGAGACCCTCCTCGATGTTCTCGAGGAGCTCGATCGTGCGGTTGATGCCGTCGACGTTCGACTTCGTCGGGAACGAGTCGTCGACGTCGCAGCCGGCGAAGATGTCCGAGATCTTTCCCACGCCGTGGACGGTGTTCCCGCCTTCGCGGAGGGTGGTCAGGTAGTTGGGGCGCCGGGGCTCGAGCGAGAAGTCGTGCCGGTTCGGCGTCCGCTCGTAGTCGCCCGGCTCGCCGGTGAACGGCCGCGCGATCACCCTTCCCACCGCGTGCCTCCCCGTGAGGATCTCCCGCGCCACGCGGCAGCCGTCGTAGAGCTCCTCGAGCGGGATCGTCTCCTCGTGCGCCGCGATCTGGAAGACGGAGTCAGCGGACGTGTAGACGATCCACTTGCCCGTCTCCTGGTGCTCCTCGCCGAGCTCCTGGATGATCTCGGTGCCTGACGCGGGCTTGTTCCCGAGGACGCCGCGCCCCGTCCGGTTCATGAACGGGTCGATGACGTCGTCGGGAAACCCGTGGGGGTAGGTCGGGAAGGCGTTCGGCGTCACGACGCCCATGAGCTCCCAGTGCCCGGTCGTCGTGTCCTTTCCCTTCGAGCGCTCGAGCAGACGCCCGGCCACGGCGGGAGCGCCCGGCTGCGGCGGGCAGCCCTCGAGCGGCATCACGTTGCCGAGGCCGAGCGCCTCCAGGTTGGGCAGGTCGAGACCCCCGACGGCGCGGGCGACGTTGCCGAGGGTGTTGGAGCCATCGTCCCCGTACTCCCATGCATCCGGCAACTCACCCGCGCCGACGGCGTCGAGCACGATGACGCACGCGCGGGGCACGACGCTATTCTACGGCCGCTTTGGACAAGATCCTCGGCTTGCTGCTCCTCGCTGTCTACATCGTCGCGGTCGTCGGCCTCGCGGCCGCCGTCACCTTCCTCGTGATCAAGATCTTCCCCACGGAGCGCACCCCCAAGAAGCCGGAGAAGCCGGACGAGCCGCCACCGCCGAGCGGCGGGGGCTCCGAAGGAGCGGGCCGGCTCTTCCGCAAGTCGAAGCGCGAAGCGGCGACCTAGCGCCCTGTTCAGCCGACGGCGGCGGCGAGCGCGTCGTCGAGCGGCGTGTACTCCATCCCGTGCGCCTCGGCCACGGCCTCGTAGGTGAGCTTCCCGCCGACGACGTTGACCCCACGCGCGAGCTCCGGGTTGGCCGCGATCGCACCCGCTGCGCCGAGATCGGAGAGCTGCTCGACGTACGGGAGCGTGACGTTCGTCAGCGCACGGGTCGCGGTGATCGGAACCGCGCCGGGCATGTTCGCGACGCAGTAGTGGATGACGCCCTCGACCGTGTACACGGGGTCGTCGTGGGTCGTGGGCTTCGACGTCTCGGCGCATCCGCCCTGGTCGATCGCGACGTCGACGAACACCGAGTCGCGCTTCATCGTCCCGAGCAGCTCGCGCGTGACGAGCTTGGGGGCCAGCGCACCGGGGATGAGAACCGCGCCGATCGTGAGATCGGCGTCCTGGATCGACTCCTCGATCTGGAGCGCCGAGGACATGAGGAGCTGCACGCGGCCGCTCAGGATCTGCTCGAGGGAGCGCATGCGGTCGACCGAGCGCTCGAGGATCGTCACCTGCGCGCCCATCCCGAGCGCGATGACCGCAGCGTTGAAGCCGACCATCCCGCCCCCGATCACGAGCACGCGTGCCGGCGCGACGCCCGCGACACCGCCGAGGAGGATCCCCCGGCCGCCCTTGGGCTTCTCGAGGTGGTCGGCGCCCGCCTGCGGTGCGAGCCGCCCTGCGATCTCGCTCATGGGGGCAAGCAGCGGAAGCGCGCCACGATCGGTCTCCACCGTCTCGTACGCGATGGCGGTGATCCCGGAGTCGACCAGCGCGTGCGTGAGCGGCTCGTCGGCCGCGATGTGCAGGTAGGTGAAGAGCGTGAGCCCCTCACGGAGGCGCGGGTACTCGGACGCGATCGGCTCCTTCACCTTGAGCAGGAGATCGGCGCCCGACCAGACGTCGTCGACGCTGCCGATGCTCGCCCCCGCGCGCTCGTAGGCCTCGTCCAAGAACGCGCTGCCGACTCCTGCACCGGCCTCCACGACCACCTCGTGTCCGCGCTGGACGAGCTCCCGAGCGCCGGCCGGCGTGAGCGCGACACGGTACTCCTGGGGCTTGATCTCCTTGGCGACGCCGATCCTCATGCGCGGGCGGGACTGTATCCGGTTTGCAGGTCAATCGGCGACGAGCACGCCGTGCGGCGTGTCATTACCCGCGGAGCGCGAGGCCCTCGACGAGAGCGCGCTCGTCGGGGCCGAGCCACGGCGGAGATCCGGCGCGCGCGTTCTCGGCCGCCCGCTCCGGCCGCGAGGTCGCGGGGATCACGAGGTCGACGCGCGGATCGGAGAGGGCCCACTTGAGGAGCGCCTGGGCCCACGTCTCGACCCCGAAGGGGCGGAGCGGCTCGAGCGCCCCCGCCGGCGGCCTCCGCCGGAGGCGCTCACCGCGCGTGCCGCCGAGCGGGCGCATGACGACGACCGCGACCCCGAGCTCCTCGGCGAGCGGCAGGAGGCGGCGCTCGCACTCGCGCTCGAACGGGTTGAGCGGGATCTGGACGGTGTCGAACCGCGTCGTCCGCAGCGCCCGCTCGAGCTCCTCGAAGGCGTTCGGGTTCCAGTGGGTCACGCCCAGGCGATCGACGCACCCTGCGTCCCGCTCCTGCTCGAGCCACGGGAGGTGCTCCCGCCAGGCCACGAGGTTGTGTACCTGCTCGATCTCGACGCGTCCGAAGTACCGGTTCTGATCGCGGTACTGCCGTCTGCCCTCCTCGGGGCTCGGCGTCCAGATCTTCGTCGCGATCGTCGTTCCGCCCCGGCGGCCCTCGAGCGCCGCCCCGAGCGACGCCTCCGCGTCCCCGTACATCGGCGACGAGTCCAAGACGCAGGTTCCGGCAGCCATCGCCGCGTCGACGACGGCTCGCGCGCAGGCGATGTCGCCCTCGAACGTCCCGTACGTTCCGAGGCCGACGACGGGCCCCAGGCGCCGCTCCTCCACCTGCGGCACGCTAGCTGCGGCACGGGACTCGGCAGTGGGTCACACTCAGGCCGACGACGAAGGAGGACTCATGTACACGTCAGGCACGTGGATCGTGAAGAAGGGCCACGAGGACGAGTTCGCCCGCCTCTGGCAGGCGAGCGCCGACGGGGTCTCGCTGCAGTTCCCGGGCATCACCTTCCGGCTGCTGCGCGACGCCGAGAACCCGCGGAGGTTCGTGAGCTTCGCGGGCGCTTGGCGAAACGCGGAGCAGATCGAGGCCATGCGGAGCCTCCCGTCCTTCCAGCAGTCGATGGCGGACATGCAGAGGACGCTCGAGTCGGGCGAGATCTCGACGTTCGAGCTCGCCGCCGAGATCAGCTGAGCTCGGCGGCGACCCTGCCGGCCGGCTCAGCGGCCGGCGAGCGCCTCGTCGATCGCAGCGAGCTCGTTCTCGCAGAAGCTGAGCCGGTCGAGCGCCGCGACGTTCGCCTCCAGCTGCGCGACGCTCGACGCGCCGACGAGCGTCGACGTCACGCGAGGGTCGCGCAGCGTCCACGCGAGCGCCAGCTGGGCGAGCGACTGCCCTCGCGCGGCGGCGATCTCCGACAGGCGCCGAAGCACGCCCCGCAGCCCGTCCGTGAGCGCGTCGCGTGGGAAGTAGGGGCTGGACGTCGCACGCGAGCCCTCCGGAGTACCGTCGAGGTAGCGGTCGCTGAGCAGCCCCTGGGCGAGCGGCGAGAAGACGATGCAGCCGATGCCGAGCTCGCCGACTCGGTCGAGCAGCTCCGGCTCGATCCAGCGGTCGAGCAGCGAGTAGCTCGGCTGGTGGACGAGGAGCGGCGTGCCCAGGTCGGAGAGGATCGCGGCCGCGCGGGCGGTCTCGTCGGCGTCGTACGACGAGACGCCGGCGTACAGCGCCTTCCCCTGGCGTACGGCCGCGTCGAGCGCGCCCATCGTCTCCTCGAGCGGGGTGTCCGGGTCGAAGCGGTGCGAATAGAAGACGTCGACGTAGTCGAGCCCGAGCCGGCGCAGGCTCTGGTCGAGGCTCGCGAGCAGGTACTTGCGCGACCCCCACTCGCCGTACGGTCCGGGCCACATGTCGTACCCGGCTTTCGTCGAGATCACGAGCTCGTCGCGGTACGGGGCGAGGTCGGTGCGCAGCAGTCGCCCCGCGGTCTCCTCGGCCGATCCGTACGGCGTCCCGTAGTTGTTCGCGAGGTCGAGGTGCGTGACACCGAGGTCGAACGCGCGCAGGACGATCGTGCGGCTCGTCGCGAACGGCCGGTCGGCGCCGAAGTTGTGCCACAGGCCGAGCGAGAGGGCGGGAAGCAGCAGCCCGCTCTGCCCGCAGCGCCGATACGGCATGCGGTCGTACCGCCCCGGGTCGGCGACGAAGGACACCATCCGGCGAGCCTAGCCGGAGCGCGGTGCTCGGGACGCCGGCTGCGCCGCGAGCGTCTCCTCGTCGGTCAGACGCCGCGCGCCTCGTCGACGAGCGCGAGCGTCACCTCGACCATTCCCTCGAGGTCGGCGACCGCGATGTGCTCGTCGGGCGTGTGGATCTCGGCCATGCCGTTCGCGAGGTTGACGCACTGCAGACCGCGGGCGTTGAAGACGTTCGCGTCCGCCCCACCCCCCGAGAGCGCGTAGGACGGGCCGTAGCCGACCCGCTCGAGCGCCCGCGCGGCGAGCCGCACCGGAGCGTCGCTCTCGCGGAAGCGGTAGCCGGGAAAGCTCGGGCGCAGCTCGCTCTCGACCGCGCAGTCGGCGAGGCTTGCGGCGAAGGCCGCGGTCTCGAGCATCTCGCGCGCCAGCTCCGTCACCTTGCGCTCGTCGTGCGAGCGCACCTCGGCGGTGAACGAGCACCACTCCGGGACGACGTTGCGGGCGCTGCCCCCCGTGATCTGCCCGACGTTCGCGCTCGTCTCCTCGTCGACGCGTCCGAGCCGGAAGTCGGCGATCGCGCGCGCCGCGGCCGCGATCGCCGAGCGCCCGTCCTCCGGAGCCATCCCGGCGTGCGCGGCGCGCCCGTGGAAGCGGAAGTCGAGGAGCCGCGCGTGCGGCGACCCGAGCACGATCTCGCCGATCGGGGTGCCCTGGTCGAAGACGAAGCCCGTCGTCGCGACGAGGCGGGCGTGGTCGAAGGCGTCGGCCCCGCGGAGCGAGACCTCCTCCTGCGGCGTGAAGACGAGCTCGACGCCCGCGTGCGGTCTCCCCTCGTCGAGGATCCGCCGCACGGCCTCGAGCATCGCGGCGATGGCCGCCTTGTTGTCGGAGCCGAGGATCGTCCCCGCCGCGTTCCGCACGATCCCGTCCTCGCCGACGACGGGGTCGATCGCGGCCTCCGGCGGGACCGTATCCGTGTGCGCGCAGAGGAAGATCGGCGTCCCGCCTCCTCCGTTCGTCGCCGGAAGGCGGCAGTAGAGGTTTCCCGTGTCGCCGTCGAGCCGTGCCGCGGCACCGTCCTCGTCCCACTCGAGACCGAGCCCGGTGAGGTATGCACCGACGCGGTCGGCGACGGCCCGCTCCCGCCCGGACGGGCTGGGGATAGCGCAGAGCTCGAGGAAGAGATCGAGGAGCGGGGAGGTCAGCGACTGCTGCACGCGGCGCATCCTACGGAGGCGGAACGAGCGCGCAGCTCAGCGGGCTGCGGTGCGGACGCCTGCACGCGAGCGCGCGCGCTCGAGCGCGGCGGCGACGAACTCGCGGAAGAGCGGAGCCGGCCGCGTCGGCCGTGACTTGAACTCGGGGTGGAACTGGCTCGCCACGAACCAGGGGTGCTCCGGGAGCTCGACGATCTCCACGAGCCTCCCCTCCTGGAAGGTGCCGGAGACGACGATGCCGCCGTCGACGATCCGGGGGCGCAGCTCGTTGTTGACCTCGTACCGGTGCCGGTGCCGTTCGTGGACGACGGGCTCCTCGTACGTCTCGCGGGCGCGCGTGCCCTCCTCCAGCTCGACCGCCTGCGCGCCGAGGCGCATCGTCCCGCCGAGATCCTCGATCTCCTTCTGCTCGGGGAGGAGGTCGATCACGGGGAACGGCGTCTCGGGATCCATCTCCGTCGAGTTCGCGCCCTCCATCCCGCAGACGTGACGCGCGAACTCCGACACCGCCACGTGCATGCCGAGGCAGATGCCGAGATAGGGAATCTCGCGCTCGCGCGCGACGCGACAGGCGAGGATCTTCCCCTCCCAGCCGCGCGAGCCGAACCCGCCGGGCACGAGGACGCCGTCCACCTGCTCGAGCTCCTCGACCGCCTCCGCGTACGACATATGCTCGGCGTCGACCCAGCGCACGGTCACGCGGCAGCCGTTGTGGACGCCGGCGTGCTTCAGCGCCTCGTGCACCGAGAGGTACGCGTCGTGCAGCTTGACGTACTTCCCGACAAGCGCGATCTCGACGTCCTCGTGGAGCTCTCTGCTGCGCTCGACGAGCTCCTGCCACTCGCCGAGATCGGCGGCGGGCGCCGCGAGGCCGAGCTTCTCGCAGACGAGCGCGTCGAGTCCCTCCGCCTGCAGCACCTCGGGGACGAGGTAGACGTCCGGCACGTCCGGGCAGCCGACGACGGCGTCGCTGTCGACGTCGGCGAAGAGCGCGATCTTGTCGCGGAGGTCGTCCGAGAGCGGCTCCGTCGAGCGGCAGACGACGACGTCGGGATGGATGCCGATGCGACGCAGCTCGTTGACCGAGTGCTGGGTCGGCTTCGTCTTCAGCTCGCCGGCTGCGGGGATGTACGGGACGAGCGTGACGTGCAGGTAGAGCACGCTCTCGGGGCCGACCTCGCGCCGGAACTGGCGGATCGCCTCGAGGAACGGCAGCGACTCGATGTCGCCGACGGTCCCTCCGATCTCGGAGATGACGACGTCCGCCGGCGCCACCTTCTCGGCCCGGCGGATGCGCGCCTTGATCTCGTTCGTGATGTGCGGGATCACCTGCACGGTCGCGCCCAGGAACTCGCCCTTGCGCTCGCGCCGGAGGACCGAGTCCCAGATGGCACCGGCGGTGTGGCTCGCGTTCCGCGAGAGGTTCTCGTCGATGAAGCGCTCGTAGTGGCCGATGTCGAGGTCGGTCTCGGCGCCGTCCTCGGTCACGAAGACCTCGCCGTGCTGGAACGGGCTCATCGTGCCCGGGTCGACGTTCAGGTAGGGGTCGAACTTCTGCGCCGAGACGGAGAGGCCGCGGGCCTTGAGCAGCCGTCCCAACGACGCCGCGACGATCCCCTTGCCGAGCGCGGAGACGACGCCGCCCGTGACGAACACGTACTTGGCCACGGGATCCAACCGTAGCAGGCTCGGTGGTCACGCACGATCCGACCGCGAGGCTCCGAGTCGCCGGCGAGCGCGTGGACGACCGGGCTCGATCGGAGCGTCCCGCTCAGCCCTCGGTCAGGCTCGCGATGAACTCCGCCCCGCCGGCCATGCGCTCGAGCTCCTCCCGCCGCAGGAGCTCGTCGAGCTCCTCGATGCGCGTGTGCGTCGGGTCACCGGGGATCTTCGCGACCCGGAAGTGCCGGTCGGCGACGGTCGCGATCTGCGGGAGGTGCGTGATCGTGAGGACCTGCGCGCGCTCCGCGAGCCGCCCGAGCGTCGCGGCGACCGCGTGGGCGGTGACCCCGCCGATCCCGGCGTCGATCTCGTCGAAGACGAGAGTCTCCCCGCCCGCTACCGCGGCGAGGGCGAGCGCGATCCGGGAGAGCTCACCACCCGACGCGGTCTCGGCGACCGGCGCGAACGGCAGACCCACGTTCGGGCGGACGAGGAAGACCGCCTCGTCGACACCGGTCGGCCCGGGCTCCCGCTCGCGCAGCTCGACGAGGAGCTCGCCGTCGCCCATGCCGAGCGACCGCAGCTCCTCCGCCATCGCCTCGGAAAAGGGCTCCGCCGCGCTCTCTCGGGCAGCGCGAAGGTCGTCCGCGAGAGCGCGCATGCGGGCCTCGGCCGCGGCGACCGCGTCGGCGGCCGCGGTGACCGGATCGTGACCGCTCTCCAGCTCGTCCAGCTCTGCGCGCGCGGCTGCGGCGCGCTCGAGGAGGTCCTCGAGGGACGCCGCCTCGAACCGGCGCCTGAGATCGCCGATCAGCTGGAGCCGCCCCTCGACTTCCTCGAGCGCACCGGGCTCGGCGTCGAGCGAGGAGACGAAGCGATGGAGGTCGCTGCCGAGCTCACGCAGCCGCACGCTCACCTCGCGGAGCTCCTCGCCCGCGGCGGCGAGCTCGGGGGCGAGCCGCTCGAGCGGGGCGAGCGCCCGCTCCGCGCCCGCCGCCAGCGAGGCCGCGCCCTCGCCGTCCTCCGGCGCGATCGCCGACGCGGCGGCGATCGCGCCCTCCGCGAGCTCCTCGACGTGGCGCAAACGCTCCCGACGGGAGCGCAGCGCCTCTTCCTCGTCCGCGCTCACGCCCTCGGTCGCCTCGACGAGCGCCTCGAGCTCGGCGAGGCGCGCTGCGAGGGCGCCGGCGTCCCGCGTCAGCTCGGCGTGGCGGCGGCGCTCGGCCTGGAGCCCGCGCCAGGCGCGCGCTGCCTCCGCGCGCCGCTCGAGCTGCTCCGGTCCGCAGAACGCGTCGAGGACGTCGAGCTGGTAGGAGGGACGCGCGAGGCGGCGCTGCTCGTACTGCCCGGACATGGCGATCAGGCGCTCGACCGCGACGGCGACGTCCTCCCGCGCGATCGCACGCCCCCACGCGTATGCCCGTGTCCGCCCGTCGGAGAACACGCGGCGGGCGAGCACGAGCCCGGGCTCGCCCTCGGGGCGCAGCTCCGCGAGACTCGCGAGCTCCTCGTCCGCGAAGAACCCCTCCGGCACGTCGAGCTCGGCCTCGACGTACGCCTCCGGCCCGCCGACGCCGACGGCGGAGGCGTCCGCGCGAGCCCCGAGGAGGAGCCCGATCGCCTGCGCGAAGATCGTCTTGCCGGCGCCCGTCTCGCCCGTGACCGCGTTCAGGCCCGGGGAGAAGTCGAGCTCCGCCTCGCGGATGAGGACGAGGTTCTCGATCCGGAGGCGCCGGAGCATGAGCTGCGAGGGTAATGGAGACGCGACGAGAGCGTCGATCCGTTGACAGAGCTGTTACGTCGCCTGAGAACTCCTTCCCCTGTCGCCCCAGTGCGTGATGATTCGTCTGGCCTCGCTCGGCGGAGCTGTCGCACAGGCCGCGAGTCGGCGACCGCAGTGACGGCACTCGTTGTCACGTCGATCCAGGGACGTACCGACATACGCCCTCTTCGTTCTCGGAGCCGCCGTCGTGTGACGGCGAGCACTTCCGGCCTCGCCGACGCGGCGCCGACCACCCTGGTCGAGCGGGGGTCGTACTCCGTCGTCTCCACGCATGGCGACGCGAACGTTTCGGGACAGCCTCCGCGGTTGCGGCCTACGCGTCGTCAAGGAGGCGCCGGCTCTTCAGCGGCGCTCGAGCCATTGCACGAGCCGATCCCAGTAGCCGGGGCTCGAGCGGGAGATCTCGTGGCCCGCGCCGGGGAGGATGTCGATCGTCACGTCGTCATTGTCGGCCTCCTTCAGGTACCGGGCGTAGAGCTCGGCGCTTCGAGCCGTCGGCTGAACGACGTCGTCCGCGCCGAAGAACGCGAGCACCGGGCACGTCACGCGCGTGAGGTACCGGCGAGGATCGATGAGGAGATTGCGGGCAGACGCCGCCTTGAGCTGCTCGACCTGCTGGGGTGGAATGCTGCGCAGCCGGGGGAGATAGACGTCTTCGAGGTGCAGCGTCTGGGCCCAGGGCTCGCCCTGGATCGACGCGAGGATCTCGATTCCCCGGCTGAGGCTGGCTGCAGCGCTGAGCGAGCCGGAGTCGTAGACGAGCTTGTAGAACTCCCGCCACGGGCCGGCTCCGAGCCGGGTGACCAGCTTCTCGCTCTCGTCGCGGAAGACAGGCTCGGGGAGTTGCCAGTCGACCAGCAGCCGGCCGAACAGCCCCGCGCGTTCGACGTCGGCCGCCCCGAGGCCTGCGGCGCGACTCTGAGCCTCGACCCCCCAGATCTGCTGCTCGGCAACCGAGACGCCCGCCCCCGAGACGGGGATGATGAAGGCGACGTCGTCGGGCTGCCGTGCCGCAGCCATCGAGATCGTCCACGCGTCCTGGCTGATCCCCCAGAGGCCGACCTCGTCGGCCCGGATCTCCGGCTGCCGCTGGACCACGTGCAGGGCCGCGAGTACCTCGCCGCGCTTGGCCTCGAGCGTCTGGAATCCGGCCGCGCCCTCGGACATGCCTACGCCCTTCGTGTCGTAGCGGAAGGCCGCGTACCCCACGCTCGCGAGGTCGTGTGCGAGCTCCACGAAGTATGGGTCGCTGACACCCGACTGGATGCCCCCTCCGGGCATCTCGGAACCGCTGGCGATCACGACTGCGGCATGCGGCCCTTTCGAATCAGGCACCGTGAGGATCCCGTGCAGGCGGTTGGGCCCGACCGCGAACGCCACCTCGTCCTCCGTCCAGCTCAGGTTGGAGGGGACGACCGAGGAGCCTCCGCCACCGCACGACGCGGTGACGAGGCTGCAGAGCACCACCGCGACGGCCACAAGCTGCAGGCCGGAGATCGGGCTCGACCGGCAGCGGGCTCGCTCCACCCACATCGAGCGTCCACCACCCACTGGCATCTCCACACGGATCGTTGCAGGCCCCACCGGGTGCGCATCCGGGACGCCACTGATCGCTCGGCCCGGAACTACCGACCTCCCATTGCCGACCTCAGCGTGCGACACGGCGGCCGTCGTCGGGTGCCGAGGCGTCGCGCAGTCGAGGGCAGAACAGGGCTGAGACCTTGTCGGGATTCAGCCTTCCTCTCTGGATCGCCGGTCTAGCGGCTGCGGGGGAGAAGTTCCGGGGAGACCACGATGGCGTCAGCGTCGGGGTGCCAGATCCTCGCCGCAAGGAGGGCGAGCGGCTACGACGCGAAGCTCTGGCGGTAGCGGCGCACGAACGTCGCCTCCGGAAGCGTCGCGAGCAGCGAGCGCTCGGCGCCGATCCGGATGACCGCCCGATCCGCCTTCCCGAGGGACGCGACGCGCATACCGTCGACGAGCACGCCGACCTCGACGTCGGGCGTCCGGTTCCAGACGATGATGTCCGCGCCCGCGGGGATGACGAGAGGGCGCGCATGGAGCGAGTGCGCGGCGATCCAGGTGAGGGCGATCGCCTCGAGGCCCCACACCACGACCGGCCCCCCGTTCGACAGGTTGTACGCGGTCGAGCCCGACGGCGTGGCGCAGATGATCCCGTCGCACGGCGTCGTCCCGAGCCGCTCGCCCCCCACGGCGAGCTCGAGCTCGACCATGCGGCCGAGAGACGCGCTCGCCACGACCGCGTCGTTGACCGCGCGTCCCGCGCCGTCCGGGTGGTCGACCTCGAGCGTCGGGAGCGCAACGACGTCGTACTCGCCGGCGAAGACCCGCGCGAGACCGCTCTCGAGGTCGCGCCGCCCCATCGAGCTGAGGAAGCCGACCCGCCCGAAGTTGACCCCGATCACCGGCACGCCCGTGCCCAGGAAGCGCGTCAGGGCACGGAGCATCGTGCCGTCGCCTCCGAGGACGACGGCGAGCTGCGCGGTCGAGAGGTCGGTGGTCGCCAGGACGCCGTGCTTCTCCGCCTCCTCCGGCGGGAACACGAGCGCCACGTCGTGCTCCGCGGCCACGGCCTGCAACCGCGCGAGACCCGATCCGATCTGCTCCGGCTTGCCGTGGGTGACCACGGCCGCGCGCGTGACGGCGCTAGCCAACGGCGTCTGCGATCCAGCGGTCGATGTCATCGGGATCCGAGGCTGCGCCCGGGCGGTGGACGAGGTGGACGAAGAACTCCCGGTTGCCCTTGGGCCCGGGCAGCCCGGAGTCTACGACGCCGAGGGTGACCGCGCCCCAGGCCTGCGCACGTTCGATCACGGTTCCGATCGCCTTTCGTTGCACAGCGGGGTCGCGGACGACCCCTCTCCCGACCTCGGCTCGCCCCGCCTCGAACTGCGGCTTCACGAGCACGACGGCCTCCCAGCCGGGCCTCGCGAGCGCGAGCACCGGCGGGAGAACTGCCGTCACGCCGATGAAGGAGACGTCGCACACGATCAGGTCCGGAGCGAACGGGAGCGAGGTGAGCGAGCGCGCGTTCGTCCGCTCGAGCGCGGTCACCCGCGGATCCGCGCGCAGACGCGGGTGCAGCTGCCCGTACCCGACGTCGATCGCGACGACGCGCGCGGCACCCGCCTGCAGCAGGCAGTCGCTGAACCCGCCGGTCGAGGCGCCGACGTCGGCGCACTCGCGTCCCGTCACGTCGACGCCGAACGCGTCGAGCGCAGTTCTGAGCTTCTCACCACCGCGCGACACGAACCTCGGCAACTGCTCGACGTGGAGCTCGGCGTCCTCCTCCACCTGCTCTCCGGGCTTCGAGTGCCCGGTGACGAGCCCGGCGAGCACGAGGGACTGGGCCTGCGACCGCGACTCCGCCAGGCCACGCTCGACGAGCAGTACGTCGAGGCGCTTCCTCACGCCGCGAGGCTACCGCCTCAGCGCGCGGCCACCCGGCGCGCACCGATCAGCCGGGTACCGTAGCCCGAGCCGCCGAGCCGCACGATCTCGACGTCGCGGCCGGTCTCGGGGGCGTGCACCATCCGCCCGCGGCCGAGATAGAGGCCGACGTGACCCAGTCCCTCGAAGAAGAGGACGTCGCCGGGCCGGAGCGCCGACTCGGAGACCTGCCGCCCCTCGCCGTAGAGCGCGTAGGAGCTGTGCGGAAGGTCGATCCCGACACGGCCGTACGCCCAGCGCACGAGGCCGGAGCAGTCGAACCCGTTCGTGGGCGACTCCCCGCCGAAGCGGTACGGGACTCCCACCGCCGTCGAGGCGATCTGCGCGGCACGCTCCCCCCTCGTCGGAACGTCGGGCTGCGCGTGAAGCGGGGTCCTCAGGGCCCGATCGCCCTCGTCCACCACCGCGGGGGCGGGGGCGGCCAGGACGAGGGCGACAAGCGCCACGAGCGCGAGCGCGGGAGGACGAGTGAGGGGGCGCGAGGACATTCGAGAGAGGGAAGCCGGTCCACGGGCACGGGCAAACGGTGCGCCTCGTGCGAACCTGATGTGTGCGTGACGGTCGAATCGTACGGGGAGCGCCGGCTGCGTCTATCCCTCAACCGGTTCTCGAGGCCACCGAGTCGACGAGCGCGCGAAGCACCGACACGTCGCCCGGAAGCGTGTCGACACGCGCCCGGGCGCGCTCCGCCGCCTCGGCCGCGACGCGCCCGGCCGCCTCGATCCCGTCGCGTCGGACGTACCCGTCGCCGTCGAGGATGTCGTCCACGGCCTGAAAGAGGAGTCCGGTATCGTCGCCGAACGCCCGCCACGGCGCGTGCTCAACCTCGGGCACGCCGGCAACGCGGACGCCGAGCGCGACCGCTGCCCGGAAGAGCCGCCCGGTCTTCAGCCGCTGCAGCCGCTCGAGATCGGCGTCGTCTCCGGCGATGTCCCGGTACTGGCCGCCGATCATGCCGAGGGTCGCGTCGACGAGCTCACGCGCGATCGCAGGATCGTCGTAGCCGAGCGCGAGCCGGAACGCCTCGGCGAGAAGCGCGTCGCCGGCGAGGATCGCGACACCTTCGCCGAACGCGACGTGGACGGTGGGCCGTCCGCGGCGCTCCGCGTCGTCGTCCAGCGCCGGGAGGTCGTCGTGGACGAGAGAGAACGTGTGCACGAGCTCGATCGCCGCCGCAGCCGGGAGGGCGGCGATCGGCTCCCCACCGGCTGCTTCGGTGACCGCGAGGCAGAGGACGGGACGGATTCGCTTGCCGCCGCCGTCCAACGCGTAGCGCAGCGGCTCCTCCAGGCCCCCGAGGTCGGGCGCGAACGCGATCGACCGCAGGTACGCCTCGACGTTCGCGTGCAGCTCGTCAGCCGGCCGCATCCGCGATCGTCCGCGCCCGGGTCAGCTCCGCCTCGATCTCACGAGCGAGCTCGGCGAGGTCGGAGATGATCTCCACCGCTGCGTCCCCGTCGACCTCGTCTGCCTCGGCGAGGCGCTCGAGCGCCTCGCGCCGCTCGTTCAGCCGCGCGAGCAGCCCCTCGGCCCTACCGAGAGCCTCGTCCACAGAGCTCACGCTGCCTCGACCTCCCGTGCGATACGCCCGAGGATGCCGTTCACGAGGCGCGCCGCCTCGTCCGTCGCGTACCGCCTGGCGAGGACGACCGCCTCGTTGATCGCGACCTCGCGCGGCACCGTTCTCTCCTCGAGTTCGAACACGCCGATACGCAGGATATTGCGCTCGAGCGCTCCGAGGCGGTCGGCAGGCCAGTCCTCGGACGCCTCCGTGATGCGCCGGTCGAGCGCGGCCGCGCGGTCGACGACCGACTCGGCGAGGGTTCGCGCGAACGGATCCGGCTCGCCCTCGAAGAGCGACGCGAGCTCCTGGCCCGTGAGATCCCACTGGTAGAGAAGGAAGAGGGCCTGGCGGCGCGCCGCCCTGCGACCCGTCGGCGCGTTCATGCGGGCTGCAGCGAAGGGACACGCCCCTCGAGCTCGGCGAGCGTGGACGTCGAGTAGTCCCCGCTGAGGAACTCCGGCGAGCCGAGGACGTCGAGCGCGACCTCGCGCGTCGTCGGGATGCCCTCGACCTCGAGCTCCCGCAGGGCGCGCTCCGCCCGGGCGATGGCCGCAGGCCGCGTCGCGTCGGTCACGATCACCTTCGCGATCAGCGAGTCGTAGTGCGGCGGGACCTCGCCCCCCTCCTCGACCGCCGTGTCCACGCGGACTCCGGGCCCGAGCGGGGGCCGGAAGCGCGTCGCCCGTCCGGGTGCCGGAAGGAACCCGCGCGCAGGATCCTCCGCGTTGATCCGAATCTCGATCGCGTGGCCGCTCCTCGGTGCGCGCCCGGTGGCCGCGAGCGGCTCTCCGGCCGCGATCCGCACCTGCTCGCGCACGATGTCGATTCCGGTCACGAGCTCCGTCACCGGGTGCTCGACCTGGAGACGGCAGTTCACCTCGATGAAGTAGAAGGCGCCCTCGGGACCGACGAGGAACTCGAACGTGCCCGCGTTGCGGTATCCGATCGCCGCGCACGCGCGCGCCACCGCCTCCTCCATCGCCTCGCGCGTCCCGGCGTCGAGCGCGGGCGAAGGCGACTCCTCGATGAGCTTCTGGTGCCGACGCTGGACGGAGCACTCGCGCTCGCCGAGGGTGAGGACGCCTCCGGCAGCGTCGCAGAGCACCTGGATCTCGACGTGCCGCGCCGGCATGACGAGCTTCTCGACGTACAGCGAGCCGTCCCCGAAGGCCGCCTCCGCCTCCGCACCCGCAGCGGCGAAGAGCGGCTCGAGCTCGTCCTCGGCCGCGACGACGCGCATGCCCTTTCCGCCGCCGCCGGCGGCCGCCTTGAGCAGAACCGGGTAGCCGGCAGAGGCTGCCGCGCGGGTGAGGCTCGGGAGATCGGCCGTCCCGTCGGAGCCCGGCACGAGCGGCACTCCGGCCTCGCGCATGGCCTCCTTTGCGCGCACCTTGTCCCCCATCTGCTCTACGACGTCCGCCGTCGGGCCGATGAAGGCGAGGTGGTTCGACGTGCAGGCGCGTACGAACTCGGCGTTCTCGGCGAGGAAGCCGTACCCAGGATGCACCGCGTCGCAGCCGGTGGTGTCTGCCGCCGCCACGACGTTCGAGATCTTGAGGTAGCTCTCGGCCGCAGGAGGCGGGCCGATGCAGACCGCGTGATCCGCGAGCCGCACGTGCAGCGCCTCCCGGTCGGCGGTCGAGTAGACGGCCACGGCCTCGATCCCGAGCTCGTGCAGCGCCCGGATCACCCGCACCGCGATCTCCCCCCTGTTCGCCACCAGCACGCGCGCGAACATCACGCTCTCGGGTCGCGCACGCGGACCCGCCGGGCAGGCGACCTCGACCTCCGGTACATCGACGTCTCGGCCCGCACGACCCGGCTCCGCTAGACGGACGGGGGCACGAGGATCGGCTCGAGCTCGAAGAGCAGTTGGCCGTACTCGACCGGCTGGGCGTTCTCCGCGTGGATCGTGCGCACGCTCCCGCTCACCTCCGCCTTCAGCTCGTTGAAGAGCTTCATCGCCTCGAGGATGCAGAGCGTCTGCCCCGGGACGACGGTGTCGCCGACCTCGACGAACGGCGGAGCGCCGGGGTTGGCCGCGCGGTAGAAGACGCCGACCATCGGCGACTCCACGCGGGTGACGTCGTCGACGGCCCGCACCTCGTCGTCGGGGGCGCCGTTTCCCCCGGGACTTTGCCGCCCGGCTCGCACCGGCGCGGAGGTCCCGGCGGAGACTCCCGGGGCTGCCGCCTCCTCGGCACGCCGCACCGACACGCGCATCCCCTCGTCCTCGATCTCGATCTCGCCGACCCCGCTCTCCTGGACGATCTTCACAAGGCCACGGATGCGCTCGTCGCGCTCCGCCTCGGCGTCCTCGGCGATGAGCGCGGCGTCGCGCGAGTGCCGCCCACGGATGACCTTGAGGAGCTCCTCCGCATCGCTTCCGAACATTGCGATGAGGACGAGCTCCTCCTCGCTCGCGGCGATTCCGGCAGCCTGCTCGCGAACGTCCTCCGTCGTCACCGGATCCTCGACGAGCGACGCGGAGGGCGCCAGGAGCGTGACGGCGCGCTCGACCGCGGGGTCGATCGGCTCGGGGGTCACCCCGTAGCTCCCCCGCACGAGCTCGCGGAACTCGTCGATGACCGTGCCGTAGCGACGCGCCTCGAGGACGTGGAGGAGCGCCTGTGACGCCAGGATCTGACCGATGGGAGCGGCGAGCGGCGGCCAGCCCGCCTCGGCCCGCACACGACCGACCTCCTCGAGCACCTCGAGCAGGCGATCGGCGGCGGCATGCGCCCGAAGGTGCACCTCGAGGGCGGCGACGAGCCCGGCAGGAAGATCGTACTCGGCAGCGCGAACGGCGATCCGGGGCGCGACTGGGGCGACCGGCTCGTCGCCGATGTGCTCGTCGATGACGTCTGCGGCATCCCAGAGCCTCGCGACGTCGAGACCGGTCGCGCGCCCGAGGCCCTCGAGGGACTCCGCGAGCGACTCGCCCGAGACCCGGTGCAGGGTCAGCGCGAGCGGGTAGACCGCGGCGCCGATCAGATCCGCCCCCGCCTCGACCGCTGCGAGCGCAGACGCGAGCCCGACCCCGGCCGATCCCTGGACGTAGAACCCGACGGGTAGCTCACTCGCCTCCCTGATCCTCCCGACGAGCTCCTGCGCCGTGTACGGGAGGAGCGCACCGGTCGGGTCGTTGATGACCACCCGCGTCGCGCCGAGCTCGGGGAGCTTCCGGGCCTGCTCCACGAGCGTGTCGGTTTCCCCGGTCCGCCCCGGGCTGTACACGAGGCCCGCGTGGAAGACCCCACCCGCGGTCGTGATCGCGGCGCCCGCATCGCGGAGCTGGGAGACGTCGTTGAGCGGGTCGTGCAGGCGGAACACTTCGATGCCGTTCTCGGCCGCGCACCACATGAACCGGCTCACGACGTCGGTGCTCACCGGTCTCGACCCGACCACGAACCGGCCCCGGAGCGCGATCGCGAGCGGCGTCGACACCCGCGCCTTGATCGCGCGGATGCGCTCCCACGGGCTCTCGACCCGTCGGCGCACGGTCGCGTCGAAGACGCCCCCTCCCGACACCTCGAGGTAGGCGAAACCGGCACGGTCCAGAATCTCGGCCACGCGTAGCACCTCGGCGGTCGGCAGGCTCCCGGCGAGAGGCTCCTGAGAGAGGAGCCGGATGGTGGTGTCGACGAGCTTCGGCACGGCTCTGCACCTTAGCGACCTCTCACACGAGCCGAGCGGCGCCGACGTCCGGACCGTCAGGCGCGAGAGATGTAGCGACCCTCGCGGGGGTCGACCTTGATCCGCTCGCCCTTGTCGACGAACAGCGGCACCTGCACGATCGCTCCCGTCTCGAGCCTCGCCGGCTTGGTCACGTTCGTGACGGTGTCCCCCCGCACGGCCGGCTCCGTCTCCGTCACGGTCAACTCGACGGACGCGGGAAGCTGGAGCCCTGCGGGCTTCCCGTCGACCCTGAGCATCTGCACCGAGCTCGACGGCGGGAGGTAGGCGAGCGCGTCCTCGACCTCGGCGTGCGGGAGCCCGAACTGCTCGTACGTCTCCTCGTCCATGAAGTGCGCCTCGGACCCGTCGTCGTACAGGAACTGGACGTTCTTCACCTCGGTGTGGACGCGGGCGAACTTCTCGCCCGCGCGGAAGGTCCGATCCACGACCGCGCCCGACTCGAGCGCCTTGAGCTTCGTGCGCACGAACGCTCCGCCCTTGCCCGGTTTCACGTGCTGGAACTCGACGATGCGCCAGACGGCGCCGTCGACCTCGATGTGCATCCCGTTCCGGAACTGGTTCGTCGAGACGGTCTCGGCCATGACCGCGGCCGAGTGTAGTCATTCGACCGCCAGCAGCTCCTTCGTGAACCGCGTGAGTCGCTCGCAGCCGTCCTCCGTGACGAGCACGAGGTCCTCGATCCGGACACCCGCGTCGCCGGGAAGGTAGATCCCGGGCTCCACCGAGACGACGTTCCCGGGTGCGAGAACGTCCGCCGACTCGGGACGGAGCACCGGCGTCTCGTGCACCTGTAGGCCCACTCCGTGACCGAGGCCGTGACCGTACGCCCAGCCGAGACCCGCGTCGTCGATCGCCGTCCGCGACGCCGCGTCCGCGTCACGGCCGTGGACGCCGGGCGCGACCGCCGCGAGACCGGCCAGCTGCGCCTCGAGGCAGAGCGCGTGCAGCCCACGCAGGCGCTCCGAGACCTCACCCACGGCGAAGGTGCGCGTGCAGTCCGAGCAGTAGCCGTCGAGGACGCATCCGGCGTCGATCGTCACCAGCACTCCCTGCTCGATCGGAGCGCTCCCGGGCTCGGCGTGGGGCGACGACGCCGTCGGGCCGGCGGCGACGACGGTGTCGAACGCGACACCCTCGGCGCCCGCCTCGCGGAAGCTCCGCTCGACCCACCAGGCGAGCTCACGCTCGCTGCGGCCAGCGAAGCGCTCGCGTGCGAGCGCGGCGAAGACCTCGTCGGAGAGCGCGGCAGCCCGTCGCAGCGACGCGATCTCGGCGTCGTCCTTGACGGCGCGCAGGGACTCGACCAGGCCGGAGCGCGGAACGGCGTCGACACCTGCGTCGACGAGCGTGCGGTAGCCCGCGTACGAGACGTGCTGCTCCTCGAAGCCGATCCTCTGCTCCGCGAGCAACTCCCCGATCGCCTGCAGGAGGTTCCGCGCGGTCTCCACGAAGGCGACGCCTTCGATCTCGCGCGCGCGGCTCGCGTACCGGAAGTCCGAGTACAGCGTCGTCGTCCCGTCGGGCTCCACGAGCACGGCCGCATTCGAGCTCTGGAGGCCGGTGAGGTAGCGGACGTTCGCCTGTCCACCGAGGACGTACGGGGGGCCCGCGACGAGGAGCGGCTCCTCGAGCAGCGCCGCGAGCCGCTCGCGGCGGGTCATGCAGGCCCGCGCACGAGGAACTCGAGGGCCTCGCGGTACCCGTCGGGCCCCTTGCCCACGTAGCGCGCGGCGACGATGCCCTCGAGCACCGAGAAGCGCCGCCACTCCTCGCGCTCGTCGACGTTGGAGAGGTGCACCTCGACCACGGGAACGGTGAAGAGCTCGACGGCGTCACGGATCGCCCATGAGTAGTGCGTCCACGCGGCGGGGTTCACGATCACGCCGTCCGCCCAGTCGTAGGCCTCGTGGCACCAGTCGACGAACTCTCCCTCGTGATTCGTCTGCCGGCAGCGGACGGTGCACTCGAGCTCGCGCGCCCAGTCGTAGATCCGCGTCTCGAGCTCCGAGCCCGTGAGACCACCGTAGGTCCCGGCGTCCCGGTAGCCGAGGACGTCGATGTTGACGCCGTTCAGCACGAGGATGCGCATGGCGGGAGCCTATGCGACGAGGGCGTCGAGGGCTGCGCGCACGTGCTCGGGCGGAACGTCCGAGACGAGGCGCGGCCGGCCTGGGGCGTCGAGCAGGACGAGCCGGATGCGGCCTTCCTGCACCTTCTTGTCGCGCGCGAGCGCTGCCCAGGCCCGGTCGCGGTCGACCGCCGCCTTGGCCGGTCGCAGGAGCTCGCCGACCAGACGCGCGTCCTCGTCGAGCCCGGAGAGGCGGAGTGCCGCGGTGAGGCCGAGCGCGACGGCGTGACCGTGGGACAGCCTGTAGTCGGACGCCGCCTCCAGGGCATGGGCGAAGGTGTGGCCGAGGTTCAGCTGGCTGCGCTCTCCCCGTTCGAGCGGATCGCGAAGGCAGATCGCCGCCTTGAACGCCGCGCAGCGACGCACCTGCTCCGCGGCGTCGAGCTCCCAGACAGGCTCCCCGGCGAGGAGTCCGGTCTTCACCACCTCGGCGCGCCCGTTCTCCCACTCCTCCGCGGGCAGCGTCGCGAGCAGCTGCGTGTCGACCACGGTGGCCACCGGCCAGTGGAAGGCGCCCACGAGGTTCTTCCCCGCGGGGAGGTCGATCCCCGTCTTGCCGCCGATCGCGGCGTCCACCTGCCCGACGAGCGTGGAGGGGACGGCGATCCACGGAATCCCGCGCAGGTAGGTCGCGGCGACGAAGCCCGCGAGGTCGGTGGTCGTGCCTCCGCCGATCGCGACGAGAGTCGAGCCGCGCTCCAGCCTGAGGGCCCTCCACAGCCTCTCCGCCTCCGCGATCGTCTTCGCCGCCTCGCCCGGCGGCACGAGGTGCGTCGCGTCGAGGTCGTGCAGCTCCGCCACCTGCGCGTCCGCCACGACCGCGTCGCCGCGCGCCGAGGAGTGCGGCGCGAGCCGGACTCCCGCCGCGGCGAGGACCGCGCCGTCGACGTCCGCGGCGACGCCGTCGGCGGCCTCGTACAGCGGGCGTCGCTGCTCGTAGAGCGCGCGGAAGGACTCGGGGTCGCGCGCGAGAGGGCGGTCGCTCCCGGCTACGCGCTCCCACGCCTCCTCGGGGGTCGTCTCGACGTGGAGCGTGAACGCCTGCGCGGCAAGCAGTGCGCGTGTCCCACCCGCTCCGAGCGCGCCGCCGCCGAGCTCGACGACCACGAGCTGCCTGCGGCCGAGCACGTCGGCGGCGGCCTGCTCCTCGAGCGCGCGGAAGGCCGCCTCTCCGCGCGTCGCGAACAGCTCGACGATGCTCACGCCCGTCCGCTCCTCGACGGCCTCGTCGACCGAGACGAACGGCCTGCCGAGCCGCTCCGCGAGCACGGGGCCGAGCGTCGACTTCCCGGCGCCCATGAACCCGACCAGGGCGACGTGGCGGTCTAGGGCGTGCGGGGCCAGGGGATCCGCTCCAGGTAGGCGGCGTGGGCCGCGACGAGATCGGCCAGCGCGTCGCCTCCGAACTTCTCCTTCGCGGCACGCGCCAGCTCCCAGGCCACCGCAGCCTCGGTCACGACCGCGAGCGCCTCGACCGCCTGCACGTCGCTGCGCTCGACGAGGGCCTGGGCCGGCTCGCCGGTGGCGAGATCGACGGAGCGGAGCGGCCGCATCAGCGTCGGCAGCGGCTTCATCGCCGCGCGCACGACGACCGGCTCACCGTTCGTGATCCCTCCCTCGATGCCGCCCGCCCGGTTCGTCGCGCGGCGCAGCCCCGGCTCGATCTCGTCGTGCGCCTCGGATCCGCGCAGACGAGCGAGCGCGAACCCATCTCCGACCTCGACGCCCTTCACGGCCTGGATGCCCATGAGCGCAGCGGCCAGACGTGCGTCGAGGCGATCCGCCTTGTCGGCGTACGACCCGAGCCCGGGAGGCACGCCGTCGGCGGTGACCTCGACGACGCCGCCGAGCGTGTCGCGGTCGGCACGCGCCGCGTCGGTCGCGCGCCTCCAACCCTCCTCGGTCGTCTCGCCGCCGATCTCGACGACCCGGCTCGAGACGGTGATGCCGATCTCGGCGAGGAGCGCCCTGGCGACGGCCCCGGCAGCCACCTGAACCGCCGTCTGCCGGGCGCTCGCCCGCTCGAGCGCGTTCCGCGCGTCCTCGTGTCCGAACTTGAAGACGCCCGCGAGGTCGGCGTGGCCGGGCCGTGGGAGCGTGACGGTGACGACGCCTTTGCCCGACGGCTCACCCTCGGGGGGCCACGGGCTCATCCCCCAGGCCCAGTTGGCGTGGTCGTGGTTGCGGATGACGAGCGCGAGCGGCGTGCCCAGCGTCAGACCGTGACGAAGACCCGCGAGCACCTCCACCTCGTCGCGCTCGAGCTGCTGGCGCGGGCTGCGGCCGTATCCGGACCGGCGGCGGCGAAGATCGACGTCGATCGCCGCGCGCTCGAGGCGCAGGCCGGCCGGAAGCCCGCTCACGATCGCGACGAGCGCCGGCCCGTGCGACTCCCCGGCGGTGACGAGGCTGAGGCTCACGCCGGCAAGCCTAGTGCGGCGCGCATGACCTCGATCGGCGCCGCGCGCCCGGTCCAGAGCTCGAACGACGCGGCCCCCTGCGCCAGGAGCGCCTCGAGCCCCGAGACGACGGTCGCGCCGGACTCCTGCGCCGCTCGGGCGGTCGCGGTCTCGGGGTAGGGCAGGTCGACGAGCGTCTGGCCGGCGGTGAGCGAGACGAGCACCTCGTCGCGGGCCGAGGTCGCGTTCACCACGAGATCCGCGCCGGTCGCCTCCGGGGGCCACTCGGCCCGGCGCGAGAAGCGGCGTGCGTGCGGCAGCGCCCGGGCGAACGCCGTCGCGACCCCGCCGTCGCCGATGAGCACCGGGGCCTCCTGCGGTAGCCCCTCGAGCACGGCAGCATCCGTCGACACGCCTTGCACGCGTCCGTCCCGCACGACGAGCGTGTTCACCGAGGGCGCGTCCGTCTCGCACAGGCGCGCGACCGCGAGCTTGTGTGGCGCCGTCACGTTCGCGCCGGCGAATCCGAGGGCGACGAGGCCTCTCACGGCCTCCTCGAGCCGCTCGGGGGGCGTCGGGAGCGGGACGTAGAGCCAGTCGAGCCCGAGCGCGGTGAAGGCCGCGTTCTGCATGCGCGGGGAGAGCGAGTGCTCGACGGGCCAGCCGAGGATGCCGACGAGCCTCGTCGCGCCCGAGATCTCGTGCACCGAGCGAGTTACCAGCCTCAACAGCCGAACCCGTACTCGCACTTCTTGCGGAAGAACTCCGACTCGCTCGCCGTGAAGAAGTGGTGCACGCCGTCGGGCTTGCGGACGAAGTAGAGGTAGTCCACACGCGCCGGGTTGGCCGCCGCCCGCATCGAGGCGAGGCCCGGGTTGGAGATCGGCGTCGGCGGGAGCCCGAGACGGCGCCGCGTGTTGTACGGGTCGTCGCTCTCGAGGTCGGACTGCTTCAGCGGCTCGGTTCCCGGCACGTCGCGGCCGTAGCGGATCGTGGCGTCGATCCCGAGCGGCATGCCCTGCCGGAGCCGGTTGTAGACGACGGCGGCCACGAGTCGCCTCTCCTCCGGCGCGACCGTCTCCTTCTCGATCATCGAGGCGATGATGAGGACGTCGTACGGCGTCAGGTTCTTCGACCGCGCGTAGCGCAGGTCGACCTTTCGCCACTGGCGCCGGAAGGCCCTGAGCTGGTCGCTGACGAGCTTCGCCGACGGCGTGTACTGCGTGAACTCGTACGTGGCCGGGAAGAGAAAGCCCTCGATCGAGCTCAGCTTTCGGTTCCTGCGGAACTCCCGGGGAGGGACGGCGGTCGCAGCCGCCAGCTCGTAGCCCGATCCCGTCAGGCGCGGCGTGACTCCGCGCTTGTCGATCGCGATCTGACGCACGGCCTCGACGCGATCCGCCATCTCGCGCTTCGTGAACCCCTCGGGGAAGATGATCCGGAGCCGCGCGAGCGCGGGCCCGGTCTCGGGCGGAGGAGGAGGCGGCGACTCGTCCCTGAGGATCGAGGCGCCCGCCCAGCCCGCGACCGCGAGAACCGCGAGCACGGCGGCGGCGGCGACGCCTCGTCGCACCGCGATGCGGGTGCGGCCCGGGCGGTCTAGCTCTCTGCCGTGCTCGTCCATGCGAGGTAGCTCTCGAGCAGGTGGGCCGCCGCGCGCGCGTCCTCGGGCGCGCCACCGCCTCCCGAGGCGGCAAGTGCCGTCGTGAAGCGCTCGTCGTACGTCTCGACCGGGACGTCGAGCACCGCCCGCAGGGCGCGGGCGAACGCCTCCGTCTCGCGGGCTTGCTCGCCGCGTTCGCCGCGCAAGGTCAGCGGAAGTCCGACGACGATCCGTTCCGCCCCCTGCTCGTGGGCGAGCTCCCGCAGGCGCGCGAGCCCGGCCGGCGACGCCGCCTCCTCCACCACACCGAGTGGTCGCGCGATCGTCCCGGTGGCATCGGACACGGCGACCCCGGTGCGCGCGGCGCCGTAGTCGAGAGCGAGGACCTTCACAGAGCCTTGAGGATCAGGCGCTCGGCCTCGGCGAGCGCCTCGGGCAGCTTCTCGGGATCTCTCCCACCCGCCCGCGCCATCGTCGGGCGACCGCCGCCGCCGCCGCCCACGATGGCGGCGGCGCCGCGGACGACGTCGGAGGCGCTCACCCGCTCCGCCACCGCCGCGTCGAAGTTCGCGACGAGGTGTACCTTCCCGTCCTCGCGGGAGCCGAGGACGACGGCGGCCGGAGCATGCTTCTGCTTGTAGCGGTCGGAGAGCTCGAGCAGCGCGTCTGCGTCCAGCCCGTCGAGGGGCTGGACGATGACGTTGACGCCACCCTGTGCTTTGACGGTTGGCTCCGGCGCTTCCGCACGCGCGGTGGCCGCCGGCGCCGGGACGACGACGTCCTTGGGTCGTCTCGCCAGCTCCGAGCGGAGCGCCGCCAGCTCGCGCGAGCGCTCCTCGAGCACCGCCCACGCCTGGCCCGAGGTGACGGCCTCGATGCGCCGGACGCCCGCGCCGACCGAGCTCTCGGAGAGGATCACGAACGGGCCGATCTCCGCCGTCCGCGTCACGTGGGTTCCTCCGCAGAGCTCAGTCGAGTATCCGGCCACCTCGACCACGCGGACGACGTCCCCGTACTTCTCGCCGAAGAGCATCATCGCTCCGAGCCTGCGCGCTTCCTCGATCGGCGTCTCGAAGACGCGGACGGCACGGTTCTCGAAGATGCGCTCGTTGATGCGTCGCTCCACCGCCTCGCGCTCCTCGGCCGTGAGCGCCTGCTCGTGCGTGAAGTCGAAGCGGAGCTTGTCGGGGCGTACGGCGGAGCCGGCCTGCCGGACGTGCTCGCCGAGGACGTCACGCAGCGCCTGCTGCAGGAGGTGCGTCCCCGTGTGGTTCGCCATCGTCGGGAAGCGGACGCCCCAGGGGACGACCGCCCGGACGCGGTCGCCGGCCGAGAACCCGCTCCCCCGGAACAGGAGCGTCTGGTCACGGTCGAAGCGGTAGGCCTCGACGAGCTCCGCCCGCGTGCCGGAGCCGTCATCGAGCTCGATCCACCCCTGGTCGGTCACCTGACCGCCGCCGGCGGGATAGAACGGGGAGTCCCGGAGCTTGGCGAGGAAGAGGTCGTCCTCGAGCTCCTCGAGCGCGCCGATCTGGGTCAGGACGTCGGTCTTCGTGTAGCCGACGAACTCGGTCTCGAAGCCGGCCGCGCCCGCGAACTCGGCGGCACGCTGGAGCTCCGTGGTGCCGCCGGCCCGTGACACCTCGCGATGCCGCTCCATCGCCGCCTGGTAGCCGTCGACGTCCACCGCCTGGCCGCGCTCCTCGGCGAGCTCGACGGTCAGCTCGAGCGGAAAGCCGTACGTCGCCGCGAGCGTGAACGCCTGGTCGCCGGAGATGGACTCATCCTCCGCGAGCTCGTCGAACAGGCGCATACCCCGCTCGAGCGTCTCCAGGAAGCGCTCCTCCTCCAGCCGCACGACGCGCGCGATCTCGCCCGCCTTGCCCGGAAGCTCGGGGTGCGCCTCGCCCATCTGCGCCACGACGACACCCGTCAGGCGATGGATCTCCTCGAGGCCGATCCGCTGGGCCTGCTGGACGGCCCGCCGGATGATGCGGCGGAGGACGTATCCGCGCCCCTCGTTCCCCGGCGTGACGCCGTCCCCGACGAGGAAGGTCATCCCGCGTCCATGGTCGGCGAGCACGCGGTGCGCCTTCGTCGCCGCCGGCGAGTCGCCGTACGCGATGCCCGACTCGGTCGCGATCCAGTCCATGATCTGCCGGTAGCCGTCGGTGTCGTACACCGACATGACGTCCTGCAAGATCGCGCTTCCGCGCTCCAGTCCGAGCCCGGTGTCGATGTTCTGCTCGGGGAGCGGCGTGAGCGTGCCGTCGGCGTGGAGCTCGTACTCCATGAAGACGAGGTTCCAGAACTCGAGGAAGCGCGCGCAGCGCGTGCAGCCCGGCGCGCAGTCGGGCTCGCCGCACCCGTGCTCGACACCCCAGTCGTAGTAGAGCTCCGAGTCGGGGCCGCACGGCCCGGGGCCGCCGACCGACCAGAAGTTCTCCGAGGTCGGGAGCGGGACGATCCGCTCGGCCGGCATGCCGACGCGCCGCCAGTGCTCGATCGCGACCTCGTCGGGCCCGAGCTTCAGCTGCGGGTCGCCCGCGTGGACGCTCACCCACACCCGGTCCCAGTCGAGCTGCATCCACTCCTGGACGAACTCGCGCGCGTACTCGATCGCTCCTTCCTTGAAGTACTGGCCGAACGAGAAGTTCCCGAGCATCTCGAAGAAGGTGAGGTGGTGCCCGTCGAGCCCGACCTCGTCGATGTCGGGCGTGCGGAAGCACTTCTGCGCCGTGGTCGTAAGCAGCGCGGGCGGCGCCTCGCGACCGAGGAAGTACGGCATCTGCGGCTGCATGCCGGCGGTCGTCAGGAGCGTCGACCGGTCCTCGGCGCGCGGAACGAGCGAGGCCGACGGACACCGGAGGTGCCCCCGCTCCTCGAAGAACGAGAGGAACCCCTCGCGCAGCTCGGCCGACGTGCGCATGCCTGGATTCTACGAGCGGGGCGGCTAGGCCCCGGCTCGGCTACGTGGCCGCGGCGTCGCCGCCCGCCGGCGCCCGGGCGGCCTCGTGGAGCTCCTCGTCGAGCTCGCTCTCCCGGCGCGCGGCTGCCTCCTTCGCGACCTGCATCGCCTCCCCGACGTCGTGGTGCGAGCGGAAGGCCGAGAACCCGTGGGACACGCCCGACGCGAGCCCGCTGACCTTCTTGACGGGCGTCGTGATCGCCGTCGAGACCGCACGCACGGCCGTGTCGGCGCTATCCGCGATGGACACGGCGCTGTCCGTGACGACGTCGAGCTTGTCGAGCTGGTCGTTCACCCGGTCGACGGTCCCGCCGGCCTTCACGACGACGGGCAGGACGTCGCGCTCGGAACCCTTGATGAACGAGGAGAGCCGCGCGAAGGTGCCGCCCATGCGCACCAGCATGTAGGCGAGCGCGACGCCGCTGACGATGAAGAACACCGCGAGCGCGTAGTCGAGGACGTCTCCCGCGGTCGAGGCCAGGACGGTCATGGTTCGTGGATCCTAGACGGTGGGTCTAGGCAACGCGTCGGATCACGCCCGCCCCGACGACGGCGTCGTCCTCGTACACGACGGCGACCTGCCCCGGAGCGACTCCGTAGGCCGGCTCGTCGAGCTCGAGCGTGAAGCCGTGGTCGCTCACGGCGACGGAGGCCGGGAGCGCGGGCGAGCGGTACCGCAGCTTCGCCTCGCCCCGCGTGACGTCTGCGTGCAGCCGGCCCTCGGCCTCGACGACCCGCACGACGCCTGCCTCGCGGGGCCCGACGACGACGGTATTCGAGACGTGCTCGGTCCGGAGCACGTAGAGCGGCCGTGACGCCGCCAGTCTCAGCCCGCGGCGCTGGCCACGCGTGAACCTCCAGTACCCGTCGTGACGCCCGACGACCTCGCCGTCGAGGTCGACGATGTCCCCGGACTCGCCGCGCAGGCCGCGGCGCTCGAGGAACGCGCGGTAGTCGTCGCCCCCGAGGAAACAGGCCTCCTGGCTCTCGGGGCGAGCGGCGGCGGAAAGCCCCGCACGGCTCGCCTCCGCCCGCGTCTCGGCCTTCGACTGCTCGCCGAGCGGGAAGCGGACGCGATCGAGCACAGCGGGATCGACCGTGGCGAGCATGTACGACTGGTCCTTCTCCCGGTCGGCGGCGCGGGAGAGGAGGAGGCGCCCCCCGCGCTGCACGATGCGCGCGTAGTGGCCGGTCCAGAGGGTCTCGGCCCCGGCGCGCTCGACGAAGGCGAGGAGCGCGTCGAAGCGGAAGCTCCCGTTGCAGCGGACACAGGGGTTCGGGGTCACGCCATCCCGATATCCGTCCACGAACGGCTCCACGACCGCGGAGAGGAACTCCTCCCTGAGGTCGAGCGTTACGTGCGGCACGCCGAGCGCGTGGCACGCGCTCCGTGCCGCGGCGACCGCGGACGGGGAGCAGCACGCACGCTCGCCGTCGGACGCGGCAGGGTCCTGCCAGAGCCTCAGCGTCACCCCGATCGCGTTCGGGCCGGCGCGGCGCAGCGCGACGGCGCTGTCGACGCCGCCACTCATGGCCACGACGACCCGCCCGGGCACCGGCCGCGCACGGAACACGGGCCCGATGGCCGCAGCGAGCGCCTCGACCGCAAGCGACTCACCGCCGACTGCGGCTGCTTCGAGGAAACTCAGGCCCGCGAGCTCTCGGTCGAGCCCGACCGCGTCCGCGGAGACGATCCACTCACCGCGAACGCCGAGTCGCACGACCGCCCACTCGTCGCCGCGCGTCGCGTCACCGAGGACGTCCACGGTCTCCATGACCCAAGGCTAGCCCGCGACCGGTCGCAGACGTGCTCCACCCTGCCGATACTCGGAGCTCTTGCGAACCTGGCACTGCCAGGTGGGTGCCGTGCGGAGCCCCAGCCCTACCTGCTCCGACGCCGGCTCCCTTCGCTCATGTGTTGGTTCACGTTATGAGCTGCGAGCACGAACAGGGTCGAGCATCCTCAGTCTAACCGCCGCCGCCGCCGCCTGTGGCGAAGCGCCACTCGAGCTCGACCGTGCCGTCGATCCCGAGGATCGACGCGAGCTTCTCGGTCACCTCGAGCTGGCGGCCCGGCTCCACGAGGTCGTTGTCGATCACCTCGCTGAGCACCTGCGTGTCCCCGTAGCGGAGGACGAGCTTGGCTCCGCACGGCAGAACCGGATGGGTGACGCCGAGGGAATTGGGCGCGAGCACCTGCCCGCAGGTCGTCCGCTGGGCGTCTCCGGTGGCGCCGCGCGAGCCGGCGAAGGCGATGTTCCAGCCGGCGGGAGCCGGGGCGCTCGTCAGCGCGGTCGTGCTCTCGCCACTCGCGTGCTGCGCGACGATCGCCACGGCGGAGACTCCGGTCACGAGTGCGACAGCGGCGAGGAGGACGAGGCGCTGGCCCAGGGTCGAGGTCATGCGCCTAGTGTCGCCGACGAAGCGGCTACGGTGGCGTCGTGATCGACTACGAGACCTCGCTCGAGGGTCTCGACGCCGCCGAGCTCGACGGCTTCTTCGTCGGCTGGCCGTCGCCTCCCTCGCCCGAGCGGCATCTCGCGCTCCTCCGCGGCAGCGAGCACGTCGTCCTCGCACGCGAGTCCGAGTCGGGCCGGATCGTCGGATTCGTCAACGTCGTCGGCGACGGCGTCCTCGCTGCGTACATTCCGCTCCTCGAGGTGCTTCCCGAGTTCCAGGGGCAGGGAATCGGGACCGAGCTCGTCCGGCGTCTGCTCGACCTGCTCGGCGACCGGTACATGGTCGACACCTGCTGCGACGAGTACCTCGTTGCGTTCTACGAACGGTTCGGCATGCACCGCTTCGTCGGGATGGGGCTTCGCAACCGGGACGCGCTCGGGGACTGAGACGCCGTCAGGACGGCGGCTCGGCGAGCCGGATGCCGAGCTCGTCGAGCTGCGCCCGAGTCACCTCGCTCGGAGCGCCGCTCATCGGGTCGAGCCCGGCCTGATTCTTCGGAAACGCGATCACGTCGCGCAGGTTCGGCTCTCGGGCGAGCACCATGGCCGTGCGGTCGATCCCGAGGGCGATCCCTCCGTGCGGCGGCGCACCCATGGCGAGGGCGTCGAGCAGGAACCCGAACTTCGACCGCTGCTCCTCGGGGCCGAGCGAGAGGATGTCGAACACCTGCGCCTGCAAATCGGGCTCGTGGATCCTGAACGAGCCGCCGCCGAGCTCGTTCCCGTTCACGACGAGGTCGTACGCAGAGGCGAGCGCCGCTCCCGGATCGTCGACGAGGCGGTCGCGCCACTCGTCGGTCGGTCTGGTGAACGGGTGGTGCTTCGCGTTCCAGCGCGACTCGTCCTCGTCCCACTCGAACATGGGGAAGTCCGTGATCCAGAGGAACGTGAACGCGTCCTCGTCGACGAACCCGAGCTCGGTCGCGAGCTGCAGCCGGAGGTGCCCGAGCACACGCGACGTGACCTCCCACTCGTCGGCGCAGAAGAGGAGGGACTCGCCGGGCACGATGCGCAGCGCCTCGATCTCGCCGTCCGAGAGGAACTTCGCGATCGGCGAGCGGAGCTCGCCCGACGCGTCGCGGACGAGGTACGCGAGCCCCTTCGCGCCGCGCTCCTTCGCGATCTCCTCGAGCGCCGAGAGCTCGGCACGCGAGAAGACGCGCGGCACCCTCAGGAAGCGGACGGCAGGTGCCCCCGCGAAGACCGCGAAGCCCGACCCGCGCGTCTCCTCGGTCGCGTCCTCGATCTCGAGGGCGAAGCGCGTGTCCGGCTTGTCGGAGCCGAACCGGCGATCGGCCTCCTCGTAGGTCATGCGCGGGAACGGGGTCTCGATCTCGACGCCCAGGCACTCGCGCCAGATGGCCGCGAACGCGTGCTCGATGAGCGTGAAGAGCTCGTCCCGATCCGGGAACGACATCTCGACGTCGAGCTGTGTGATCTCCTGGACGCGGTCGGCCCGGAGGTCCTCGTCCCGGAAGCAGATGGCGATCTGGTAGTAGCGGTCGAAGCCGGCGATCATCGTGAGCTGCTTCAGGATCTGGGGGCTCTGGGGCAGCGCGAAGAACCTCCCCTTGTGCAGGCGGCTCGGTACGACGAAGTCCCGTGCCCCCTCGGGCGTGGGCTTGAAGAGGATCGGCGTCTGGATGTCCAGGAAGCCCGCCGCGTCCATCTCCCGTCGGATGATCCCGACCATCTGCGCGCGCAGCCGCAGGTTGCGCTGGAGCTTGTCGCGCCGGAGGTCGAGCCAGCGGTAGCGCAGGCGCAGCGTCTCGTCGACGTTCTCCTCGTCGAGCTGGAAGGGGAGCGGCGTCGAGCGGGCGACGATCTCGAGCCGGTCGACGTGGAGCTCCACCTCTCCGGTCGCGAGGCCGGGGTTGACCGTCTCCGGCGAGCGGGCGACGACCTCCCCCTCCGCGCGGAGCACGAACTCGTTGCGGATCTCCTTCACGAGCTCGGCCGCCTCCGGCGAGCGCTCGGGGTTGATCACGAGCTGCACCAGGCCGGTGTGGTCACGGAGGTCGACGAAGACGAGGCCGCCGTGGTCGCGCCGCCGTGCCGCCCAGCCGGCAACGGCGAGCCTGCGCGCCACGTGCTCCAGCCGAGGCTCGCCGCACCTGAGGTCGCGCCACGTCATGGAGAGAGTCTGTCGACGACGTCGGCGTGCCCGACGGACTGATCGACCCGGCCGGCACGCCGGAGCGTCACGAGCTCGGGTCCGACGATGGCGGTCGTCTCGGCGCCGAGCCTCCCGGCCTGCGTCAGCTGGCCCTTCAGCGAGCGCCCCGCGTAGTCGGTGTCGCAGGGCACTCCGCGCCGGCGAAGCTCGGCGAGCCACGCAGCCACGGCGCGGCGCGGAGCGCCGGGCCCGAGAGCGAAGAAGACGTCGATCGCGGGCGCCTCGGCCTCGGTGAGGCCCTCCTCCTCCATCGCGAGCAGCAGTCGCTCGATCCCGGCGCCGAAGCCGACGCCCGGTGTCGGCGGCCCCCCGATCTCCTCCACGAGGTAGTCGTACCGGCCGCCGCCCGAGATCGTGGCGTTCTCGCTCTCGAGCGGGCCGATGAACTCCCACGTCGTCCGCGAGTAGTAGTCGAGCCCGCGCACGAGCGTCGGCTCGAGCACGTACCGGACGCCGGCCGCATCGAGGTCCGTTCGGACCATGGCGAAGCGGCTCGCACACTCCGCGCACAGCGAGTCCCCGATCGTGGGGGCCTCGTCGAGCGCTGCGCGTACTCCCTCGGGCTTCGCCTGGTAGTTGTCGAAGACCCGGAGCGGGCTCGTGGCGGCCTTCTCGCGTGTCGGCTCGTCGAGCCGGTCGCGGTTCGCGGCGAGCCAGGAGCCCAGCTCCGCGAGGTACGCCGGTCGGCACTCGCGGCACCCGATCGAGTTGAGGGCGAGGTGGTAGCGCGTCACCCCGAGGCGGCCGAGGAGCGCGTCGTAGAGCTGGATCAGCTCCGCGTCGATCGACGGGTCGTCGCTCCCGATCGCCTCCACGGAGGCCTGCCAGTGCTCGCGGTAGCGGCCGCGCCCGGGGGCACCGTAGCGGTACATGGACGCGATCGTGAAGAGCTTCGCCGGCTGGGGATCGCGGTGCATCCCGTGCTCGACGTACGCGCGGCAGATCGGCGCGGTGGCCTCCGGACGAAGCGTGAGCGAGCGGTCGGAGCGGTCGCGGAACGTGTACATCTCCTTCTGCACGACGTCGGAGCCCGTGCCCGAGGTGCGCGCGAAGAGCGCGGTGTCCTCGAACACGGGCGTCTGGACGGGCAGGTAGCCGTAGAGCGCGCAGAGCCGCTCGATCTCGCCCGTCACCCGTCGCCAGGCGGGCTGCTCCGCGGGGACGACGTCGTGCGTGCCACGCGGGCGCTCGATCCTCTGCGCCGCGCTCACCCCGCACCTTCCGCGCGCAGCTCGGCGAGGAACGGGTTGCGAGCGAGCTCCGCTCCCAGCGTCGTCGTCGGGCCGTGTCCCGGGTAGACGACGGTCTCCGGCGGGTACGCGTCGACGAGCGCGCGGATCGAGGCGAGGAGGGTGTCCCAGTCCGCGCCGGGCAGGTCGGTCCTGCCGACCGAGCCTGCGAAGAGGACGTCTCCCGAGAACAGGCAGCCGTCCGCGTGGTACGCGAGGTGCGCTGGCGAGTGGCCGGGCACGGAGAGGACGTCGAACGCGATCCCGGCGACCTCGATCGACTCGCCGCCCTGGAGGAGCACGTCTGCTTCGTATCCGCGCACGGCGATTCCGGACGGCGTGAAGGCGCTCGGGCTCTCGAGCAGCACCCGCTCCCCCTCCGGCATGTACACACGGGCACCCGTGCCCTCCGCGAGGTCGGCGACCCCGACGAGGTGGTCCCAGTGCCCGTGGGTCACGAGAATCCCCCCGCACGACGCGCCGAGCCGTGCGAGCGTGAGCCGGAGCTCCGTGGCGTCGCCGCTCGGGTCGACGACGGCTGCCGTACTCGAGTCGGTCGCCGCGCGAACGACGTAGCAGTTCGTCCCAATCGGTCCGAGCGGAAGCTGTTCGACGCGCAGCGTCATCAGGGATCCCTTCGGTCAGCTCCCGCGCCGACCGTGCGACTGGGTGCCCTTCCCCGAGCGACGGAGGTACGAGCGGTAGAAGACCCGGTCGAGGAAGTAGCTGAACGGGATGAAGACCGCGACGATGAAGAGCGTCTGGCCGATTTTCGCCTGCATTGCTGCATTCGGCGCGAGCAGGAGCACGGTCGCGAACATGATCGGCGCGAAGATGAGCCCGCGCTTCACCGACCGAGCCCAGGTCGGGGCAACCGGAACGCGGGCGCCTCGGCCCTGCGCCGCACTCGCAGTCGCCTCCTTCTGCTTGTCTGGTGATGCGCTCGTGGGGTCGAGCTCGTTTCCCTCCTCGTCGACCCACACGTACTCGTGGCGCTGCTCCTTGGCGCGGCGGCGCCGCTGCTTCTTCGTCGACACCTTGCGATTATGCCGAGCGGCTCCAGGCCACCCTCCCGCGACGGATCACGGTCTCGACGACGGGGCCGCCGAGGTGGTACGCGAGGTGGCGCCAGTCCTCCGCCCCGACGAGCGCGACGTCGGCGTCGTAGCCTCGCGCGAGACGACCCTTGCGGTCGGCGCGCCGAAGGACGTGGGCGGCGTTCACCGTGCAGGCGGTGAGCGCCTCCTCGGGCGCCAGCCGAAGCTGCGTCGCCGCCAGCGAGCAGACGAGCGGCAGGCTCTCGCAGAAGGCGCTCCCGGGGTTGAAGTCCGTTGCGAGGGCGACGGCTGCACCGGCGTCGACGAGCGCTCGGGCCGGCGGCATCGGCCGCCCGAGGAAGAGCGCGCTCGCGGGGAGCAGGACGCCCACGACGTCGCTGGCGGCGAGCGCCCAGATGCCGGCAGGGCCCGTGCTCTCGAGGTGATCTACCGAGCGTGCTCCGAGCTCGATCGCGAGCGGGATCGCGCCCATCTCCGTGAACTGGTCGCCGTGCAGGCGCAGAGCCAGCCCCGCCTCCCGGCAGGCGACGAGGTAGCGGCGGGCCTGCTCGGCGTCGAACGCGCCGCGCTCGAGGAAGACGTCGGCGGCGTCGGCGAGCACCGCCGCCTCCGGAAGCACCTCCTCGAGCAGGAACGCGATGTACGCGTCGGCGCCGGCGTCGGCGAACTCCGGAGGGACGGCGTGCGCTGCGAGCCACGTCGCGACGCCGCCGGCGTCCCGGATCGCCCGCAGCTGGGCGAGCTCCGTATCCCGGTCGAGCCCGTAGCCGGACTTGGCCTCGAAGGTCGTCGTGCCACACTCGAGCATCCAGCACACGTGCTCCGCGAGCGCGGCGGCGAGCCCGGCCGCACCGGCCGCGCGGGTCGCGCGCACCGTCGAGAGGATCCCGCCGCCCCTCGCGTGGAGCTCCTCGTAGCTCGCACCGGCTGCGCGCAGAGCGAACTCCTCGACCCGGTCGCCCGCGAAGCAGGCGTGTGTGTGGCAGTCGACGAGACCCGGGACAGCAGAGAGGCCGCGCCCGTCGAGCTCCTCGACCTCGCCGGCGAGAGCGGGCAGGTCGCGCATGCGCCCGACCGCCTCGATCCGGCCTTCGGAGCAGAGGACGAACGCGTCCTCGACGATCTCCACCTGCCGCAGCTCCCGACCGCGAAGCGGAGCGGATCCTGGCGCGGGTGTCGCAACCTGCGCGAGGTCGCGCATGAGGAGCCGCCCAGCGGCGGAGCCCGCGCCGGCCGTCGCGCCCCCGCTCATCCCGCGACCGACGGCAGATCCAGGCCGTGCTCACGAGCGGCCGCGAGCGCCGCCTCGTAGCCCGCGTCCGCATGGCGCATGACGCCGGTTCCGGGATCGGCCGCCAGGACGCGCTCGAGCTTCTCGGCGGCGTCGTCGGTGCCGTCGGCGAGCACGACCATCCCGGCGTGGATCGAGTTGCCGATCCCGACGCCTCCGCCGTGGTGGACGCTCACCCACGTCGCGCCGGCCGCGACGTTCAGCAGGGCGTTCAGGATCGGCCAGTCGGCGATGGCGTCCGAGCGGTCGCGCATGGCCTCCGTCTCCCGGTATGGCGACGCCACCGAGCCCGCGTCCAGGTGGTCGCGGCCGATGACGACGGGTGCGGACACGGCCCCGGAGCGCACGAGCTCGTTGATCGCGAGCCCGGCCCTCGCCCGGTCGCCGTAGCCGAGCCAGCAGATCCGGGCCGGAAGGCCCTGGAACGCGACGCGCCCGGGGGCGAGCTCGAGCCAGCGTCGGAGGAGCAGGTCGTCCGGGAAGAGCGCCCGCAGCTCTCGGTCGATCGCGTCGATGTCGGCCGCCTCGCCGGACAGCGCCGCCCACCGGAAAGGGCCGATCCCGCGACAGAAGAGCGGCCGGATGTAGGCGGGGACGAAGCCCGGATACGAGAACGCCTCGGCAAATCCGGCGTCGTGCGCCTCCCCGCGCAGGTTGTTCCCGTAGTCGAACACGTGGCACCCCTGCCGCCCGAGCTCGACCAGCGCCCGGGCGTGCGTCACGATCGACTCGCGAGCGAGCCGGAGATACCGCTCCGGGTCGCGCGCCCGCAGCGGAGCGGCCTCCTCGAACGGAACCTCGGCGGGGATGTAGCCGGTCAGCGGGTCGTGCGCTGCGGTCTGATCCGTGACGAGATCGAAATGCTCGCCGCGGGCGGCCAGCTCCGGAACCACGTCCGCGGCGTTGGCGAGGAGCCCGACCGAGAGGGCGCGACCTTCGCCGGCGGCCGCGCGCAGCCGCGCCAGCGCAGCGTCGAGCGAGCTCGCGGCCTCGTCCAGGTACCGCGTCTCGAGTCGCCGCTCGATCCGGCTCGGGTCGACCTCGACGCAGAGGATGGCGGCGCCCGCCATCGTCGCGGCGAGCGGCTGCGCCCCGCCCATCCCGCCCAGTCCGGCCGTCAGCACCGTTCGGCCACGGAGGTCGGGCGACCCGAAGTGCGCCTCCGCGGCCGCAGCGAAGGTCTGGTAGGTGCCTTGGAGGATCCCCTGCGTCCCGATGTAGATCCAGCTGCCCGCCGTCATCTGCCCGAACATCGTCAGCCCCTCGGCCTCGAGCCGGCGGAACTCGTCCCAGGTCGCCCAGCGCGGCACGAGGAGCGAGTTGGCGATGAGCACGCGCGGCGCGGACTCGGTCGTGCGGAAGACGCCGACGGGCTTCCCGCTCTGCACGAGCAGCGTCTCGTCGCGCGAGAGCCGCAGCAGCGTGCGCACGATCGCCTTCAGGGCGTCGTGGCTCCGCGCCGCACGGCCGGAGCCGCCGTAGACGACGAGCCGCTCGGGGTGCTCGGCGACCTCGGGGTCGAGGTTGTTGAGAAGCATGCGCAGCGGCGCCTCCGTCTGCCAGCTCAGCGCGTTCAGCTCTCGCCCGCGCGGCGCACGGATCGTCGAGAGGTCGCCGCACAGCGACTCGACCGCAGCGTCGAGTGGCTCGGCGCCCCTCACGCGAGAGCTCCGATCTCGCGTTCGGCCGCGCCGATCACGACGCCGAAGCGGATCGCCTCCGCCACGCGCTCGATGTCCTCCGAGAGCGAGCGGTCCTCGACGAGGCGCGCGGACACGGAGCGTACGGCGTCGTGCACCGCGCTCACACCCCGGCCCGGCTTGAGCGGCGCGAGGAACTCGATGGCCTGCGCGCCCGCGAGCAGCTCGATCGCGAGCGTGCGCTCGGCGTTGTCGAGGACCCTCAGCGCCTTGAGCCCCGCCGCGTTCCCCATCGACACGTGATCCTCCTGGCCCGCGCTCGTCGGGATCGAGTCCACGCTTGCCGGGTGCGCGAGGACCTTGTTCTCCGAGACGAGTGCGGCAGCCACGTACTGCGGGATCATGAACCCGGAGTTCAGGCCGCCCTCCTCGACGAGGAACGGCGGCAGACCGTCCGACAGCGTCGGGTTGACGAGCCGCTCGACGCGCCGCTCCGAGATGCTCGCGAGCTCCGCCGTCGCCATCGCGAGCGCGTCGAGCGCGAACGCCAGCGGCTGGCCGTGGAAGTTCCCCGCGGACACGATCTCCTCCTCCTCGACGAGCACGAGGGGGTTGTCCGTGGCGGCGTTCAGCTCGATCGACACGGTCGTGTCCACGTAGTCGAGGAGATCGCGGCACGCTCCGTGCACCTGAGGTGCGCAACGCAGCGCGTACGCATCCTGCACCTTGTCGCACCAGCGGTGCGACTCGATGATCGCCGAGCCTTCGAGGAGGCGCCAGATGTTGTCCGCCGACTCCCTCTGGCCCTTGAGCGGCCGCGCGCGGTGCACGGCCGGCAGGAAGCTCGCCCGCGAGCCCTGCAGCGCCTCGAGCGAGAGCGCGCAGGCGAGATCGGCGGTCGCGGCGAGCCGCCGGGCGCGGACGAGGCCGAGAGCGGCCATCGACGCCATGAACTGCGTCCCGTTCACGAGCGACAACCCCTCCTTGCTCGCGAGGCGGATCGGCTCCAGCCCGACGCTGCGGAGCGCCTCGGCACCGTCGAGGCGCCTGCCCTCCACGACCGCATAGCCCTCGCCCACGAGCGGGAGCGCGAGATGCGCGAGCGGAGCGAGGTCCCCGCTCGCGCCCACGGAGCCGCGGGCCGGCACCACCGGAAGAACGCCCCGGTTGAGGCACTCGAGCAGGAGCTCTACCGTGCGCACGCGCGCCCCGGAGAATCCCTTGGCGAGGGCGTTTGCCCGGAGAACCAGCGCGCCGCGCACGACCTCGTCGGGATACGGCTCGCCGACGCCGCAGGCGTGGCTCCGCAGCAGCCTGAGCTGCAGCTCCTCCGCGAGCTCCTCCGGGATGTGCGCGGAGACGAACCGGCCGAAGCCCGTGTTCACCCCGTACGTGTGCTCGCCGTGGATGCCGTCGACGAGCGTTCGGGCGGCGCGCATCTGCTCCCTGGCGCCCTCCGAGAGGACTGCGCCGACGCCTTCGACCGCAACCTCCCAGACGTCGGCGACACGCAGGTCGCCGCCGGTCAGGACGATCGTCCGGGCCACCAGCCGAGTCTAGAGCCGACGGCCCGTTCGAGCACGCGGGTCTCGTCGACACCCGGTAGCTCGACACCGGCCACCGAGGCAGCGTCGAGCACGCGCTCGGGGACGAGTCCCACGAGCTCGCCGTCCCGGATACCGACGTTCCGTGCGGCCGCCTCGGCCCGCACGCGCTCGACCACCTCGTGGAGGGGCGCCCGCTCGAGGTCACGCACGTTCATGCTCACCTGCACGCGCGCGGTGCGTGGGAGGTAGAGCCCCAGCGCCTGCACGCCCGGCAAGCCCCCGCTCGACTCGCGTACCGCCGCCGCGACGTCCCTGGCGACGGCGACGTCATCCGTGTCGAGGACGAGGTTGTACGCGACGAGGGGCCGGCGCGCTCCGACGAGCACCGCGCCCGACCGCAGCGAGACGTCCGGCGGACCGGCGTCCGGGGAGAGCTCCCCCTCGGCGACCCGGCGCGCGAGCTCGCCGGGGCCTCCGCGGCGGAAGAACGCCGGCGGCCTCCCGTCGCCGACCTCCCCGTAGAGGAAGACGGGCAGCCCGAGCTCAGCCCCGATGCGCCTCGCACACGCACGCGCTGCCGCGGCGGCGCGCTCCATGTCCTCGGGCACGAGCGGCACGAGGGGCACCACGTCGGCCGCCCCCACCCGCGGGTGGATGCCGTCGTGGCCGCGGAGATCGATGCGTGCGACGGCCTCGGCGCTGCCGGCGAGCAGGCCGTCGACGAGAGCGCCGTCGTCCCCCGCGAGCGTGAAGACCGAGCGATGGTGATCGCCGTCGGCATGGACGTCGAGGACGGCCGCGCCGCCCGACTCGAAGGCGCGAGCGATCGCCTCGAGGGCGGCCGGGTCACGGCCCTCGGAGACGTTGGGCACGGCCTCGAGCACGATCCGTACCCTACGAAGCCGTGCCCACCGACGCGATTCCGAGCGCGCTCATGCCGTCCGGTCGCCGGACGTTCCTGCGGCTGCTCGGCTTCCTGCGCCCCTACCGCGCCTCGTTGCTCGTCTCGACCCTCCTCGCGGTGCTTGCCCAGATCACGTTCATCCTGATCCCGATCCTCACGGGCGTCGTGATCAACGAGCTCGACGGGAACCCGGATCCCGAGCTCCTCGCGCTCGAGATCGCGGCCGTGCTCGCGCTCGGGCTCGTGCGCGGCGCGCTCATGTACGGGCGCCGGGTGATCTCCGGCCGGCAGGCACTCGGCGTCGAGTACGACCTGCGCGACGAGCTCTACTCGCACTTCTTGCGGCTGTCGTTCGGCTTCTACGATCGCAGCCAGACCGGTCAGCTCATGTCACGCGCGACGATGGACTTGCAGTCGGTGCGCTTCTTCCTCGGCTACGGGCTCATCTTCTTCGCACAGCACGTGCTCACGGTCGTCATCGTCACCGTCGTCCTCTTCGCGTACAGCTGGGAGCTCGCGCTCGTCGCCCTCGCGATCACGCCGGTGATCGTGCTCACCGCCTACCGCTACAGCCGCGTCTCGCAGCCAGTGCTGCGCGACATCCAGCAGAAGCTCGCCGATGTCGCGACCGTCGCGGAAGAGTCGATCACGGGTGTGCACGTCGTGAAGTCCTTCTCGCAGGAGGAGCGCCGCACCGAGCGCTTCGTCGACGCCGCGGACGACGTGTTCGCGCGCACGCTGGCTGCGAACCGCCAGCGTGCGCTGTACGTCCCGCTGCTCGGCTTCCTCCCCCTCGTCGCCCAGGCGCTCGTGCTGCTCGCCGCGGGTCGCATGGTGATCTCGGGATCGCTCTCGCTCGGGGCCTTCTTCACGTTCAACCTCCTGCTCGCCATGCTCGTCATGCCGCTTCGCATGCTCGGGATGTGGATCGGGCAGGCGCAGCGAGCGATCGCCGCCGGCCAGCGGATCTTCGAGATCCTCGACGAGCCCGAAGAGGTCGCCGACCTCGCCACTCCGCAGCAGCTGCCTCCAGGCCCCGGACAGGTCGTCTTCGAGGACGTGGGGTTCGGGTACGTGCCGGGGCGGGCGGTCCTGGATGGGGTCTCGCTCGAGATCCCCGCGGGACGCACGGTCGCGCTGATCGGCCGCACGGGCTCCGGCAAGACGACCCTGGCCGCACTCGTCCCTCGCTTCTACGACGTGGCAAGCGGGCGCGTGCTGGTCGACGGCGTCGACGTGCGGGATCTCGAGCGCCGCTCGTTGCGCCGGGAGATCGGAGTCATCTCGCAGGACCCGTTCCTGTTCTCCGCGTCGATCCGCGAGAACATCGCCTTCGGGATGCCCGCCGCGCCCGAGGAGGCGATCGAGGCCGCCGCGCGCGCCGCGCAGGCCCACGACTTCATCCTCGAGCTTCCCCACGGGTACGACACGGTCGTCGGCGAGCGCGGAATCACGCTCTCGGGAGGGCAACGCCAGCGCATCGCGATCGCCCGCGCGCTGCTCATCGATCCTCGCATCCTCGTGCTCGACGATGCGACGGCATCCGTCGACGCGACCACCGAGGCACGCATACGCGCCGGCCTCCGCGAGGTGATGCGCGACCGGACGACGATCATCATCGCGCACCGCCTCTCCACGGTCGCGTTGGCCGACGAGATCGTGGTGCTCGATCGAGGGCGGGTCGCCGCTCGAGGGACGCAGACCGAGCTGCTCGCAGAGAGTGCGGTATTCCGCGAGATCCACGAGCACGGGCTCCTCCAGCAGCAGGTGGCGGGGTGAGCCCACCGCCGACCTGGAGAGCTCACGCGCCGTGTCGGGCTGTGGATCGCTCGTTTCCGTTCGGGCGCTCTCCCGTTTCACACGCGTGCGTGTTGCGGCGATACGCTCGCAGTGGGTGGTGGGCCGGGGTGCCCCATGAGGGGTGTCGCCCCAGATGAAGGTCTGGCAGTTCGGCAGCCACTTGACGGACGAGCGAGGCGCCAAGGTCGAGGACTGGTCATGGCGCCAGACGCGCCGCCGGCTCGGCGTCCTCACCCGCCTCGCGCGCCCCTACCGGGGCCGGGCGGCGCTCGCGCTGGTGACGCTGGTCGCGTACACGCTGGTGGCCCTGCTCCCGCCGTACCTCGCGAAGCTCGCCGTCGACGACGGCATCCAAGCGGGCGACCTGACCACGCTCGGCCTCATCGTGGCGGCGTTCCTCGCAGCCGGCATCGCGGCATTCGTGCTCTCGAGCGCCCAGACCTACTTCACCGGCTGGGTCGGCGAGCGAGCGCTCGCCGATCTCAGGATCGACCTCATCCGCCACCTCCAGCGGCTCTCCCTCGGCTACTACGAGCGGAACCGCACCGGGGCGATCGTCAGTCGTATCACCAACGACGTCGAGGCCCTCGACCAGCTCGTGACCGACGGAGTCTCGAGCCTCGTGCAGAACGGCCTCGTGCTCGTCGGCACGGTGGTCGTCCTGTTCCTACTCGACTGGCGCCTCGCGCTCGCGACACTCACGGTGCTGCCACTCATGGCGCTCGTGACCGCGTGGTTCCGGGGACGCTCGAATCGAGCCTACCGGAGTGTTCGGGAGCGGCTCGGCCTCGTGACCGCGACGCTCGCCGAGGACATCTCCGGAATGCGCGTCGTCCAGTCCTTCACGCGCGAGCCTGCAAGTCAGGCGACGTTTCGCGGCGTCAACGACCGCTATCGGGAGGCGAACTACGAGACCGTCATCCTGAACGGCCTCTACTTCCCGGCCGTGGACGTCCTGTCGTCGGTAGCGACTGCGATCGTGCTCGGCCTCGGAGGCGCGCTCGTCGTCGACGGCAGCCTCACTATCGGCACACTCCTCGCCTTCACGCTCTACCTCGGGAACTTCTTCGATCCGATCCAGCAGCTCTCCCAGCTCTACAACACGTTCCTCTCGGCGGCGGCCGCGCTCGACCGGATCACCACCGTTCTCGACGAGGAGCCCGACGTCGTCGACGCGCCGGGGGCGCAGGAGCTCCCGAGGATCCGCGGCCACGTGCGCTTCGAGCATGTCCGGTTCGGGTACGGAACCCTGCCCGACGTCCTGCACGACTTCGACCTCGACGTCGCACCGGGCACGACAGTGGCCCTCGTCGGGCACACGGGCGCGGGCAAGTCCACGATCGCGAAGCTCCTCGCGCGCTTCTACGATCCGCGCGACGGCCGCATCGCGATCGACGGCATCGACCTGCGGGAGGTGACGCAAGGCTCTCTTCGAGGACAGCTCGGCATCGTTCCCCAGGAGGGCTTCCTGTTCGCAGGAACCGTCGCGGAGAACATCGCGTTCGGGCGGCCGTCCGCAGCACACTCCGAGATCGTCGCCGCTGCGACGGCCGTCGGCGCCGACACGTTCGTGGGCGAGCTCCCCGACGGGTACGAGACGGAGGTGGGCGAGCGTGGATTCAAGCTCTCCCTCGGTCAGCGGCAGCTCCTGGCATTCGCGCGCGCCCTCCTCGCCGACCCTCGCATCCTCATCCTCGACGAGGCGACGTCCTCGGTCGACATCGGCACGGAGCGACGCATCGACGCCGGCCTTCGGCGTCTCCTCGCCGGGCGCACGGCCTTCGTGATCGCTCATCGACTCTCGACCATCCGGCGGGCAGACCTGATCGTGGTCCTCGACCACGGACGCGTCGTCGAGCGTGGGACGCACGAGGAACTGATGGCGACGCACGGCACGTACACGCGGCTCTACGGTGACTGGGCGGCCGAGGTCGCCTAGCGTCGCGCCACCTCCGACCTTCTAAGCTCACGGTCGTGACCGCGGAAGAGCACGAGCCGGACGACGTCCTTCCCGTCCCGGCGCCCGAGCCGACGGCGGAGGAGCCCGTGACCCCGTCCCAGGCGATCGCCCCCATGCAGCTCCGGCTGCCGGCCCGGAGAAACCGCAAGCTCCGCAAGCTGGTCGACAGCGTCAACGCCGATCCAGAGGTGAAGGCCTGGTGGCACGTCGCGAACGTCAACGCAGTCCTGCGCCTCGAGATCAACGACCACTCCTGGGTGCACATCCAGATCGTCGCCAACATCGCGCTCAAGCTCCTCCGTCTCTTGGTGAAGCACGGCGTGCAGCCTTCGCTCGTGCGCGACTACCACATGACCTCGGAGGATGCAGAGGTCGTCGTCGTGCTCGCCGCGCTGCTGCACGACGTCGGCATGTCCATCCATCGGCGCGATCACGAGGACTGGAGCCTCTTCCTCGCCGAGCCGAAGATGCGCGCGCTGCTCGCGGACATCTACGACGAGCCGGAGCGGACGGTCGTCGTCTCGGAAGCGTTGCAGGCGATCACGAGCCACCGGGCGGACGGAGAGCCGCTGACCCTCGAGGCAGGGGTCCTGCGCGTTGCCGACGCGCTCGACATGGCCAAGGGGAGGTCGCGCATTCCGTTCGAGCGAGGGTCGGTGACCATCCACTCGCTCTCGGCTGCCGCCATCGACGAAGTGCGGATCATGGACGGCCAGACCCGGCCCGTGACGGTCGAGATCGTGATGAACAACTCCTCGGGCATCTACCAGGTCGACGGCCTCCTCAAAGCCAAGCTGCGCGGATCGGGGCTGGAGCCGTACGTCGAGGTCGTTGCACGCATCGACACCGAGGCGGAGAAGCGGCTGGTCCCGGTGTACCGGCTCGAGATCGACGGCTCGCCAAGAACGGGGGAGTGACCGGGTACACTCCCTCCGCCGTTGCGGGGTCGTCTAACGGCAGGACGCCTGGCTCTGGACCAGGAAGTTGGGGTTCGAATCCCTGCCCCGCAGCCTCCTCGCCCGGCTGCGACGGCCGGGGACGAGGGACGAGAACGGGGTGGCCGCGACCCGTAGTGGTCGTGCATGTCCGGGCCGGCGACCGAGCCCGCGCGGCCGGGCTCCGGCCTTGGAGCGTCATTTGCAGCCGGGCGGTCGCCTCGGCCAGCGAGGATCGCCGCCGCCGGCCTCTGCGCCCGATCCCTCGAGACCTCGGGCTCAGGTTGGCACGGTTCGCTCGACGACGGCCGCGAGCTTGGCGCGCACCTCGGCGGCGATCAGTGCCAGGTCAGGATTGTCGACGAGCGAGAGCATGCGCTCGGGGTCGATCGCGGAGACGTGGGTAGTGCCGTCCCGCCGGTAGACGACGACGTTGCACGGGAGGAGGGTGCCGAGCTCCGGCTCGGCGTCGAGGGCTCGGTGGGCGAGCGGGGGGTTGCAGGCGCCCAGGATGACGTACTGCTCCTGATCGACGCCGAGCTTGTCGCGCATCGTCGCCTGCACGTCGATCTCGCAGAGGACGCCGAATCCCTCGCGCGTCAGCTCCTCGCGGACTCGCTCGAGTGCCGCCTCGAACGGGAGCTCGGTGGTGGCCGCGATGGTGAACGTGGTTGAGAGCATGTGTACTCCTTCTCGAGGTAGCGACGGCAATCTCCTCCGCCGTGAGCCGTTGGCGTGCATCCCGCACGGTTCGCCGGCACCCTCGGGGTGCGCGAGGATCGCGCTCTCCCCTGTGAGCGCCGGGATCGTGTCGGTTCCGGTTTGCGCCGGGAGGAGGACGCGCTCGGCGCGCTCGGCGGAACCTGGCGGGCGACGAAGACGACGGCGGGCTCGCTCAGGCGCCGCCGGAGAGGCAGTGAGGGCAGGCACCCCTCGGCCTGCCAGAGCTCGGGGAGCCCCTGCTCGCCGAGCGAGCAGTTGTGCGGCTCGCCGTCGAGGATCACATCCACTACTATACAACTAAATCATGCTATAGTATAAGGATGCTTCCACATCCCCTTTCCGAGGACCTCGCACAGCTCATCGCCAGACGCTTCCGTGCCATCGGCGAGCCTCTTCGGATCCTCCTGCTCGACGCGCTTCGCGACGGCGAGTGCAGTGTCAACGAGCTCGCCGAGCGCCTCGATGCTGGCCAGCAGAACGTCTCCAAGCACCTCGGCGTCCTCGCCGACGCGGGCATCGTCGCGCGCCGCAAGCAGGGCAACCACGTCTACTACCGGATCGCCGACGAGGAGGTGTTCACGCTGTGCGAGGACGTCTGCGGGTCGCTCCGCGATCAGTTGTCGACTCTCACCGCCCTCGTCGGGACGCGCTGACGGGAGCAGTCGAGAACATGAGCACCCTCGATCGCAGCGTCCGGGGCTTCGTCGTGGCGCCGCCGCTCGCGCTCGTGGCGTCTCTCATCGGCGCGGGAACGGCTGTCGGCATCGGGCTGCTCACCCTTGCGGCGATGCTCGCTGCCGCTGCCAGCAGCCGCTGCCCGCTCGACACCCTGCTCCTCCCCGGCCCACCAGAGGCAATGAGCCGCCTGTCCATCGAGGCTGTCCACTGAACCTGTCCACAGCGAAGGAGTGACTCACGCATGGATGTAACGAGCACGACGTTCGAGCGCGACGTTCTCGAGCGCTCCCACGAGCTTCCGGTCGTCGTCGACTTCTGGGCCGCCTGGTGCGGGCCCTGCAGGATGCTCGGTCCCGCGATCGAGTCCGAGGTCGCCAAGCGCGAAGGCCGGCTCGAGCTTGCCAAGATCGACGTCGAGACCGAGCAACTGCTCGCCGCGCAGTACGGGATCCAGAGCATCCCGACGGTCGCCGTCTTCCGGAACGGCGCACCAGTCACCGGATTCATCGGCGCCCATCCGGCTCACGCGATCGGCCGCTTCCTCGACGGGGTGCTCGAGGAGCATGCGGAACCGGTCGAGGTCGCCTGACGCGCACGTACGGGCCCTTGCGGGCCGACGACCGACGCGGCGGCGGCAGCGGGGACATCGCGGGGCGCTAGCCGGAGACGTCCGACTGTCGCCCTGCCACGCTCTCGTGTGGCCGGTACAGCCGCAGAGTGGCCTGCGCTGCACCAGCGTGCGATCGCGCCAGCGCCACCTTCCCGATCGACGTCGTCCGCGGCGACGAGCGCGACGGGCGCGCGGAGGCGGGCCGACGAGGCGCTCCGAGGCAGAGGGACGCACGCGCTCGGCGGGACTCGATTCACCGCGACGACGTCCATCGCTCGTCGCATCGGGATACGGACGCACCTAGAGTTCCGGCATCGGCCGATCGAAAGGAGATGCCTGATGTACGCACGGATTGCCCGGTTCGAGGGGCTCGATGCGAATCGGATCGACGAGCGGGCGGAGGCGATGACGCAGCAGGTGGAAGCAGCGCGGTCGGGAACGCTCCCCGAAGGCGCACCCGAGGGCATGACCACGCTGGTGGAGACCGTGAAGCGCGTCGTCGAGCTCGTCGACCGTGAGAACGGAACCGCGCTCGCCATCGTCTTCTGTGAGACCGACGAGGACAGGCGACGCGCGGACGCCGCGCTGAACGCCATGTCCCCGGGCGAGGGCGAGGGCCGGCGAACCGCGGTCGAGATGTACGAGGTCACGATCGACGAGTCGTTCGCGTAAGAGCGACGGGGGTCACGACGACCCCGCAACCGTCCACCAAGGAGACTCGGCGCCCGCGGCCGTTGTCTCCGAACGGGATCGGAGAGCGGGCTCTCGCCGGCCTCGCCGCGCGCGGGGTCGAAGGTGTGGCATGCCGCGCGGGATCAGCGCTCCGCCGGCCGAACCCGAGCCGTCGAGAAGCCATCGTTGCCCCCGAAGGTTACGCTCGTGACACGCTTTCTTATTGATTTGTAAGAGCTTGTGGCCGTCTTCGTGACGCTACGTGTATCGTGTTCCGACCGCGAGACACGAGCGGCTTCTTGCATGCCGCGCCCCTGTCCCCGTTCAGGAGGTAACCGTTCTGAGAGTCCTACTCGTTGGCCTGGTGGCGCTCGTACTCGTCACGCAGGCCGCTGCGGCAACGATGCGGGAACGCCCCGCCCCCGCTCCTCGCGCTGTGCAGCAGGAGCAGCCAGCCCGTACTCTCGAAGAGCGCCTCGAGCAGAAGATTCGCGCTGCCCGCGCGACTCGTCGCGCGATCACGATCACCGAGAGGCATCGCTCTCTCCTCGGGTCGGCTGAGCCCACGGACGGGTCTGCCGCCGCGCTGCGACGCGCGAAGGCACGCCTCGCGCGGCTGACGCGGGTGATTGCGACGCTCGAGCGGGCGATCGAGAGGCGGGAGAAGCGTCGGCTCGCGAAGCTGCCTCCGAAAGCGGCCATCTGCGGCGTGTTCGGTCGCTACTGCGAGGAGGCGGTCTCGGTCGCCTGGTGTGAGTCACGTCTCGACCCGACTGCGCGGAACGGCCCGTACCTGGGTCTCTTCCAGATGGGCTCCTCGGAGCGCCGGCTGTTCGGGCACGGAGACACCGCACACGAGCAGGCCGTCGCCGCACACAAGTACTTCGTGGCCTCCGGGCGCGACTGGAGTCCCTGGGGCTGTCGCTGGGCGGCGTAGGGAGCTGCTCCCGGGTCGGCAGCCGCCTGAGCGTCCGTCACGGTCGGGGCCGCGCCTTTTCGTCGCAAACTGCGATCCGAGCCGGTGGCTGCGGGTTCCCTTTCTCCGATGCTTCTGGTAAGTGTGCGTAGGACGTGTGGGGACAGCGGAAGCGCGACCGTCTTCGGCCCCTCGACGAAGCCGACGCATACGCACGCTGTCACGGCGAGCGCGACGACAACGTCCGCATCGTGAAGCTCCCGCCGCGCCGCACGCGCTACGAGGCCGTCCTCTCGAGCGGCGAGAGCATCCGCCGCGACTTCGAGGCGCGGCTCGACACGCGCGAGCCCGAGCCCTCGACGTAGCCGACCGTCGTCAGCGCCGGACGAGGATCTCGTCGAGCGACTTGCGCGTGAGCGCCGGTACGACGCAGTCCGCAGCCGGGTAGCCGACGGGGACGAGAACGTACGGCCGCTCGTTCTCGGGCCGTTCCAGGATCGTGCGAAGAAAGCCCATCGGGCTGGGTGTATGGGTGAGCGTGGCGAGGCCGGCCAACTGCAGGCTCGCCAGCAGGAGCCCGACCGCGATGCCGACCGACTCCTTGACGTAGTAGTGCTTGACCTTCGAACCGTCCGGGCGCACGCCGTAGGCCTGCTCGAACACGACGACGACGTACGCGGCGTCCTCGATGTGCGGCTTCCGCCAGTCCGTGCCGAGCGCGCTGAGCGCGTCGAGCCACTCGGCCGGCATCCGGCTCTCGTAGTTGCGCCGTTCTTCTTCTTCCGCCGCTTCTCGGATCCGCCGCTTGACCTGGGCATCCGAGACGAGGACGAACGTCCACGGCTGCTGGTGCGCACCCGACGGCGCGGCGCCCGCGGTCGCGATGGCGTTCTCGACGAGTTCGATCGGCACCGGCTCGCGCGAGAAGGCCCGCACGCTTCGCCGCTGCTGCATCTCGTCGAGGAATGCGCGCGAGCGTTCGAGCTGCTGGGCTTCGGGAATTCGCGTGTGAGCGAGTGGGACGAAGGTGAGGTTGCGCACCGGATGTAGCTTACGGCCGCCGATCCGCTACCCTAGACCTCCGGCTACGGCCCATTCGTCTAGTGGCCTAGGACACCGCCCTCTCACGGCGGCGGCACGGGTTCGAATCCCGTATGGGCCTCTGGGCCTCAAATCTCGAGTCACGCGGAAACCCTGTCACGTGCAGGGTTTCCGTTTGTCTGAGCCAAATCCGAGGACTCGGACGCTCCGCGCGGACTCGCTCGCCGAGGTCGGAATTTCACGCCGCATGCGTGTACCGATGCGTGTACGGAAATCCGCGGCCGGCCGGCGAGCCGCTCGATCGGGACGGACCGGCTCGGATCTACGACGAGCCGCATATCGGTCGCGGCGAGGCGTAATCGGCGAAGACTGTCGAATCGTTCCACTTCCTTGATAGAAGCGCCGTCCTTCGACTGTCGAATGCGGGGGTTCAGACTCTCGCACCTCTTCTTCGGGAGCTCTCTGCAAAACGACCAGAGACTCCTGGAGGAATGGCTGGAGGAGGTCGAGGAGGTCGCGGGCCTTCGGCGTCCGCCAGTCTGCCCGCGACGACGCTGGCCCGGATCGCGGGGCACACGAACCCGGCGACGACGTTCGGGCTGTACGCCCGTGACCGGCGCGACGAGGAGGCGTTCGTGAGCGACGTGCTGGCTGCGGCTGAGGGCAGCTTCGGAGGATGAAACCTGACCGTCGGGGAGTGCAGGCGAGGAGGAGTCCTAGCTTTGGCTCTGCTTCGAGCGCTCGGCTGCCCAACCGGCGATCACGCCCAGGAGGTACATGACGGTCGCGAACACCCACATCGGCACGCTCAGGCCGAACACGTCGACGTCCTCTTCG
>Ga0233417_10000006_pt1 | contig 70557 bp, 66 predicted proteins | sample Sed_MG_FD_189023 | JGI IMG/M metagenome (GOLD analysis project Ga0233417, IMG submission 189023) | Sediment microbial communities from Lake Towuti, South Sulawesi, Indonesia - Sediment_Towuti_2014_0.5_MG | ecosystem: Environmental > Aquatic > Freshwater > Lake > Sediment | place: Indonesia... | reverse complement strand
ACCTACTCGGTCTCCGAGCAGGTGGCGGCGGGCTGGGATCTCACCTCCGCAGTCTGCTCCGACGAGTCGAACCCGGCCGCCATCGAGCTCTCGGCCGGCGAGGCCGTCACCTGCACCTTCACGAACACCAAGCAGCCGCCTCCGGGGAAGGGGCAGATCACGGTCGTCAAGCAGACCGACCCCGCGGGCGACCCGCAGTCGTTCGCCTTCACCGCCAGCTACGACGCCGGCGGCTTCTCGCTCTCCGACGGGCAGTCGAACACCTCCCAGCCGCTCGAGCCGGGCACCTACTCGGTCTCCGAGCAGGTGGCGGCGGGCTGGGATCTCACCTCCGCAGTCTGCTCCGACGAGTCGAACCCGGCCGCCATCGAGCTCTCGGCCGGCGAGGCCGTCACCTGCACCTTCACGAACAGGAAGCGGGGCACGATCATCGTGGAGAAGCAAACCTCGCCAGATGGGGCGGCCGGGAGTTTCACGTTCTCCGGAGCCGCGGCGGGCTCGATCGGCGACGGCGGCCAGATCGTCGTCCACGATCTCGTGCCGGGGATCTACTCGTCGACGGAGGCCGAGGCACCGGGCTGGAGCCTTGCGTCGATCTCGTGCAGCGACGCGAACTCGACGGGAAGCGTCACAACCAGGACGGCGACCTTCCGCGTCGAGCCGGGCGAGGTCGTGAAGTGCACCTTCACGAACGCGAAGCTCGGGCAAGGATCGATCAGCGTCTCCAAGTCGGCGGATCCGACGACGCTCAAGGAGCCGGGCGGTCCGGTGAGCTACTCGGTCACGATCACGAACACGTCGCCCGACGTCGACGTGGCCATCGAGAACGTCGTGGACGACCGGTTCGGCGACCTCGACGACTCGGGCGGGAACGGCTGCTTCGACGTCCCGATCAACCTGAAGCCGGGCGAGAAGGTGAACTGCACCTTCCAGAAGACGATCTCGGGCGCGGGCGGCACCTCGCACGTGAACGTCGTCACCGCGACCGGGACGGACAAGTACGGCAACAAGGTCTCCGGCTCGGACGACGCAAGGGTCGACATCACGCCGCGGCTGATCGACCTCGTCGTCGTCAAGGAGGCGAGCTCGCCGACGCCGCTCAACGGGACCGTGCGCTACTCGCTGACGGTCACCAACAAGGGCCCCGACACGGCGACGAACGTCCAGCTCGCCGATCCGGCGCCCCCCGGCGTCACCTACCTGACGGCGGTTCCGTCCCAGGGCACCTGCAGCCTGAGCCCGTCGCTCGTCACCTGCGCGCTGGGGACGATCGCCCCCGGCCAGACGGTGACGATCGCGATCACGGGCACGGCGACAACGGTCGGCTCGCACACGAACACCGCCACGGTCACGGGCAGCGGCGGCCGTGAGACGAACCCGGCCGACAACACCGACTCGGCGGTCACGGTCGTGCCGGCTCCGCTCAAGCCTCCCGTGCAGCCCAAGCCGAAGCCCAAGCCGAAGCCGAAGCCGACGCCAGCGGTCTGCCTGGCGCTCACCGTGTCGCCGAAGATGGTCAAGTCGGACGGCAAGCCGGACCGGGTCCGGGTCGTGGTGACAGCCGGCGCCAAGCGGGTCAAGGGCGTGCGGGTGATCGTCCGCGGCCCGGGCGTCTCGAAGTCGGCGAGGACGAACGGCAAGGGTGTGGCAGTCGTCCGGATCAACCCCAAGAAGCCGGGGATCATCACGATCACCGCAGGCGAGAACCAGCGGAAGCTCTGCGGCCCGAAGCGGATCGGGGTCGTCGGAGTCTTCCTGCCGCCGCTCACGGGCTAGCGCGGAGGGGGCGCTACGCCGGGAGCCGAGGGGTGAACCGCGGTGAACCCCTCGGCTCCCGTCTTGAGATGCACTCACTACCCTCAGATCAGACGAGCATGACGACGCCAGGCCCCTCGAACCACCTCGCTGCCGTCGCGGCGGCCCGGCTGGCCGCGGCCCTTCTCTGCGCGGTCGCGCTCGCCCCGGGAGCCGGCGCGGAGCCGACGAAGCCCTCCCGGGTCGACGTCGTCGGCGCGGGGACGATTGCCTGGCGCCAGGTCGCCGTCCTCGAGAGACCGGTGGCCGGCGCTCCGCGCATCGCCGTCCTGAAGCAGTTCCGGGCAGACTTCAGGCCCCAGTACGTCCTCGCGCTCGACACGGTGCGAGATCCTCGGACGGGGAGGCGGTCGTGGTACCGGATCAGCGTTCCGGGTCGGCCGAACGGTCGAACCGGGTGGGTTCGCGCCACCGCGCTCGAGCTCACGCCTGTCCGGAAGCGCCTCATCATCTACCGGGGGGCGCGGCGGTTCGAGTTCTGGAACGGCACGAAGCTCGTCCGCAGCGGCAAGGTCGCGGTGGGCAAGCCCGGTGCCGAGACGCCGCTCGGGCTCTTCTACGTGACCGACAAGTTCGACCCCTCGATCGATCCCGACTGGGCGATCCTCGGCGCGTACGCGTTCGAGACGAGCGCGTACTCGAAGCTCACCGACTGGCCGGGCGGCGGGATCGTGGGGGTTCACGGAACCCCCTGGCCGAACCTCCTCGGCCAGGCCGTGTCGCACGGCTGCGTGCGGATGAGCAACGCGAACGTCGAGTTCCTGCGCAGCCGCGTCCCGCGGGGGACGCCGGTCAAGATCGTCCGCTAGCCGGACGCCGCGACGAACGCGTACGGCAGGACGTGCTCGGCGTGCACGGCCGCGGAACGTCGGTACGCACCCGCGGCGGCGGGCGCCGCGGCGAGGTCCCGGAGCCGGTAGGAGCCGTCGAGGAAGCGGTGGCCCGAGACGAACGGCCGCCACGAGCCTCCGCCGCCGTAGGAAACCGACACGCGCTCGAACCGGAAGGCGAAGCTGTTGCAGGCCGCCTCGCCGCCGTTCCAGCTCTCCGCCGTCGCGATCGGCGCCCAGCGGCCGGACGAGCCGCGCAGCCGAACCGGGTCGGTGACGGCCTGGCCGTCCACCCACACGCGCCACCAGCCTGTGCGACCCGACATCTCGAGGACCGCGAGGCGATGGCTGCGGCCGGTGGCAACTCCCTCCTCGATGAGCAGGAACTGTGGCTCGCGTCCGGGTCGCGTGATCTCCGTGTAGAGGAACGGCTCCATCCCCGGCATTGATGCGATTCCCGCCTGGATCCAGGCATCCTCGCCGCTCGGCCCCTGCCCGGGGCCGCCGACGCCCACCCAGCCCGCCACGTGACCCGACTCGACGCTCGGGGACCCGGTCACGGTGATCGTCGCGCGAACTCCGTGCCCGCGGTACGTCGCCTGGTGCCCGGCGTACGCGTAGCCGTCCGCTCCTCCGGCGGATACACACGCTCGACTGGCCGAGGCCGTGGTCGAGGCGCCGACGAGCGCCGCCACTGCGAGGGCTCCCACGAGCGCCGCGATGACGGGCCGCACGCGCACGCCGTTCAGGTCGGCCGTCCCTCCGGCCCAAGCCATCCCTCGTTCGCGGGATCAACCCAGAGGGTCGGGAGCAGATGCGCGGCCTACAATTGGCCGCGATGGCGACGGCGGAGGAGCGTGGAGCGTCCGAGTCCCTCGGCGCTTGGCGCGAGCGAGCATACGATCGCGCGCCGGAACGAGCCGACGAGCTCTTCTCGACGATCTCCGGGATCGAGAACGAGCCTCTGTACACGCCGGAAGCAGTCGAGATCGACTACTCGCGAGACCTCGGCTACCCGGGCGAGTACCCGTTCACGCGCGGCGTCTACCCGTCCATGTACCGCGGGCGGCTCTGGACGATGCGCCAGTTCGCAGGCTTCGGGACGGCCGAGGAGACGAACGAGCGCTTCCGCTACCTCCTCGAGCACGGCCAGACAGGCCTCTCGACGGCATTCGACATGCCCACGCTCATGGGCTACGACTCCGACCACCCGCGCTCGCTCGGCGAGGTCGGGCGCGAGGGCGTCGCAGTCGACTCGCTCGCGGACCTGGAGACGCTCTTCGAGGGAATTCCGCTCGGAGAGGTCTCGACCTCGATGACGATCAACTCGCCGGCCGCGATCCTGCTCGCGTACTACGTCTGCGTCGGCGAGCAGCAGGGCGTTCCGCGCGAGCGGCTCCGCGGCACCGCCCAGACGGACATCCTCAAGGAGTACATCGCGCAGAAGGAGTGGATCTTCCCGCCCGAGCCGTCGATGCGGCTCGTCGTGGACATGATCGAGTTCTGCGCGCGGGAGCTGCCGCTCTTCCACCCGGTCTCGATCTCGGGGTACCACATCCGCGAGGCCGGCTCGACGGCCGCCCAGGAGCTCGCGTTCACGCTCGCGGACGGCTTCGCGTACGTGGAGGCGGCGATCGAACGCGGGCTGGACGTCGACGACTTTGCGCCGCGCCTCTCCTTCTTCTTCAACGCGCACCTCGACTTCTTCGAGGAGATCGCGAAGTACCGCGCCGCCCGCCGCATCTGGGCCCGCGAGATGCGCGATCGCTACGGCGTGCGCAACGAGCGCTCGCTGCTCATGCGCTTCCACACCCAGACGGCCGGCGTCTCGCTCACCGCCCAGCAGCCCGAGGTGAACATCGTGCGCACCGCTCTCGAAGCGCTCGCCGCCGTGCTCGGGGGGACGCAGAGCCTGCACACGAACTCGTTCGACGAGGCGCTCGCGCTCCCGACGGAGGACGCGGTGCGGATCGCGCTCCGCACGCAGCAGGTGATCGCGCACGAGGCCGGCGTCGCGGGCACGATCGACCCGCTGGGCGGCTCCTACCACGTCGAGCGCCTGACGAACGCGCTCGAGGCGGAGGCGTACGAGTACTTCGACCGCATCGAGCGGCTCGGCGGCGTCGTCGCCGCGATCAAGGACACCTTCTTCCAGCGGGAGATCGCCGAGGCGTCCTTCCGCTACCAGTCGGAGGTCGAGTCGGGGCGGCGGATCGTCGTCGGCGTCAACCGCTACCAGCTCGACGACGAGGAGCAGGTTCCGATCCTCAAGATCGACCCGGCGCTCGAGCGCAAGCAGGTGCAGCGGCTCGCAGCGGTGCGCGCTCGACGGGAGTCGTCCGCCGTCGAGGCGCGGCTCGCGGCGCTGAAGGAGGCGGCCTCGCGGGAAGGCGTCAACCTGATGCCCCCGATCATCGACGCCTCGCGTGACTACGTGACGCTGGGCGAGATGTGCGACGCGCTCCGCGACGTGTGGGGCGTGTGGCGCGAGACGCCCGTCTTCTGACTCACGCCCGACCGTTCACGAGCCCTTCGAGAAGTGCCCGCCAGCGCGCGCCGAGCACGGGTTCGCTCGCCCGGCCGACGTACGTCTCGCGGCCGCGCGCGGCGATCTCGTCCGTCAGCTCTCGGTCGCCCGCCAGGCGCCTGACCGCCACGGCCAGCGCGTCGGCGTCGCCGGCAGGGACGAGCAGCGCGTCGCGCCCGTCGGTGAGGAGCTCCCGGGCGGCAGGCGTGTCGGCGGTGACGAGCGGCGCACCGCACGCGAGCGCCTGGAACGCCTTGTTCGGGATCACGCGCGCGGCCTTGTCGGACGTCCCGAAGACGCCGAGTGCACAGCCTGCCGAGCGGTACAGATCGGGCAGGCGCTCGTACTCGACCCACGCCTCCCAGCGGACGTTCGTGGGCCGTGCCCCCATCGTCGCGTCGAGCTGACCGCTCCCGACGACCCGGAACTCGACCTCCGGGACGAGCGCTGCCGCGGCGAGGATCGTCTCGAGACCGTGGAGGGGGATGAGCTTGCCGACGAAGAGGACGTGAAAGGGCTCCTCTCGACGCGGGCCCGGCGTGAAGACGTGATCCTCCGCCCCCACGAAGCAGACCGCCAGTCGGTCGGGCGGGATCTCGAACCGCTCCCCGAAGAACCGGGCGTGAGCGGCGGTGTCGGCGACGACGAGATCGACGCTGCGAAACGCGGTGCGATCGACGAGACCGACCATCCGCGCGCGCAGCGATCGCGGCTGTGCGAGACCCCGATCGGACACGATCGTGTCCTCCAGCGAGACGAGCGGGTTGAAGACGACGGGTCTCCCGCGTGCCACGCGCCGCGCGGCCGGCACGTCGATGTGTCCCGGGTAGCCGACGAGGACGACGTCGGCCTCGTCCGCCGAGCGCCGCACGAGGCGTCCCTCCGCGAGCGCCGCGCGCGCCATCACTCGTGGGCCGAAAGCGAGCTTGTGCCGCTGTCCCTCCCAGAGCGCCGAATGGTGCTCCAGCACCTCGACGCCTGCGGCTCGCAGGCACGAGATCACCTGCGCGTTTCGTGGGTAGTCGCGCTCGTAGGTCCCGAAGTAGAGGGCGCGCATGGCGCTGGCTAGCGCACGACTTCCTCGACGAACTGGTCGATTCGTTCGCGCTCGTCCATCCGCTCCTCGTGCTGGGAGGTGACGAGCTCGGAGAGCAAGCCGAGCGAGACGAACTGGATCCCGACGACGAGGAGGAGGACGCCGAGCGTCAGCAGCGGCCGTTCTCCGATGGCCTGGCCCCAGACCTTCAGCATCGTCAGGTAGAGGAGGATCACGAAGCCGAGAGCGCCCATGAACAGGCCGAGCCCCCCGAAGAGGTGCAGCGGCCGGTGCCGGTAGCGCCCCATGAAGGTGACGCTGAGCAGGTCGAAGAACCCTCGCACGTAGCGCTCGGGCCCGTAGCGCGAGCGGCCGTGCTGGCGCGCCCTGTGGTTGACGGGAATCTCGGCGACGCGGAAGCCGCGGTACGAGGCGAGCACCGGGATGAAGCGATGGAGCTCGCCGTAGATGCGCATGCCGTGGAGCACCTCCGCGCGGTACGCCTTCAGGCCGCAGTTGACGTCGTGGAGCCTCACTCCCGAGACGACGGCGGTCGCCCAGTTGAACACGCGCGAGAACCAGCGCCGGAGGACGGGATCGTTCCGGCTGGTCTTCCAGCCGGAGACGAGATCGAAGCCCTCGTCGAGCTTCGCGAGGAGCTTCGGAATCTCCGCCGGATCGTCCTGGAGGTCGGCGTCGATCGTCACCACGACGTCGCCGCGCGCCTCGAGGAACCCCGCCTGGAGGGCCGCCGCCTTGCCGAAGTTGCGCCGCAGCTGGACGGCGACCACGTTCTCGTGCTCGGCGTTGAGGCGGGTGAGCACGTGCCTGCTTCCGTCGGTCGAGCCGTCGTCCACGAACACGACCTCGAACTCCTCGCCGAGCGGCTCGAGCGTGTTCGCGATCTCGTGGTAGAGCGCGTCGAGCGAATGCACCTCGTTCAGCAGGGGAACGACGACCGAGATCACGTCAGTGAGGGTATCGGCCCCTCAGGTCGACATCTTCAGCCCGGGGTCGCGTTCAGACCTCGACTTCGAGCCCGTCGTACGCCAGCTCGTACTCGTCGGGCGTGGCCAGCTCCCTCGGCCGGTGGGTCACCAGGAGTCGCCTCGCCCGCGAGGCCTCGAAGGCCTCGACGCACTCGTCCAGCGAGAGGTGGCCGCGCGGCTCGCCGTCGAGCTCGCCTCGTTGCAAGGTCGCCTCGCAGACGAAGAGATCCGCGTCCCGAGCCACGTCGACGAGCTCCTGCGACGGCGCGGAGTCCCCCGAGTAGGCGAGCACGGCGCCTTCGGACTGGACGCGGAACGCGTACGTCTCGAGCCGGTAGTGCGGAACGCGCTTCGGCGTCACCACGAGCCTCCCGATCTCGAACGGCATGCCCCCCTCGTACTCGAAGAGGTGAAACGTCCGCTCGAACATGTCGGGGAAGCCGAGCCGCTCGCCGAGCGCGCGCAGGTACTCGCCCCCGCGGGGGGGAACGAAGAGGGCGGGCTTCGGGATCGGGCCGTTCGGCTCCAGGTAGAAGGTTCCCCAGACCCACGGCACGAGGTCGCCCCAGTGGTCGAGGTGCCAGTGCGTGATGGCGATCGCGTCGACGTCCGGCCACGTCGACCTCTCCCGCAGGCGGGCGAGGACGCCGGGCCCGCAGTCGAGGAGGGCACGGCTTCCGTCGGCCTCGACCATGTATCCGGAGTGCGCGCTGCCGGGGTTGGGCCAGGCCGGCGAGGAGCCGATGACGGTCAGGCGCACCGCGGTATTCTGCCGATGTGCCCGGGACGATACGAGTCGTGATCGCAAAGCCGGGGCTCGATGGTCACGACCGCGGCGCCAAGATCATCGCCAGGGCGCTGCGCGATGCGGGAATGGAGGTGATCTACACCGGCCTCCACCAGACGCCGGAGCAGATCGTCGAGACGGCGATCCAGGAGGATGCCGACGCCGTGGGGATCTCGATCCTCTCCGGCGCGCACATGACGCTCGTCCCGCGCATCGTCGAGGGGCTGCGCGAGAACGGCGCCGGCGACGTGCTCGTCGTGGTCGGGGGAACGATTCCGAGAGACGACGCCGAGGAGCTCAAGGCGCTCGGCGTCGCCGAGGTGTTCGGGCCGGGCGCGAGGACGAGCGAGATCGTCGACTTCCTGCGCGGCGCCGTCGCCGCCTGAGCGCTACGAGGGCACGCGCCCGCGCGCGACGAGGCCCGTGCCCCAGTCGGTGTTCGCGAACGGGCGCTGGAGGTATCGGAACGGCAGCGATCCGGCACGCGTGAGGCGCGCGGCCCAGCCAGGCGGCTGGAGCCAGCGTCCGCTCGCCGCGGTGCGCTCGTCGAGCGAATCGGCGCGCGGAGCGCGCGCTGCGTAGACGTTCCTCACGGACTCGAGCGCGTAGCCGAGCGGGAACCCGTAGGTAGCCAGTCGGATCTCGGAGAGCCCGGCGTCAACGAGCACCGCGCGAAGGCTCACGCGGTCGTAGCGCCGATAGTGGCCGGCCTTGACGTCGGTCGGTCCGAAACGACGAGGGCCCGCGGGAACGCTGAGGACGAGCCATCCCCCTCGGCGCGCGTGCCGGAGCCACCCGGCCACGGCGGCGCGGTCGTCGTCGATGTGCTCGAGGACCTCGAAGGCGCAGACGACGTCGAAGGGGTGCGCGGGCTCGAACGCGTCGGCGCTCTCGCTCACCACCCTGCCGCGCGAGCCGACCCGCCGTCGCGCCTCGTCGTACGACGTCGCGTCCGGCTCGAGCCCCACGTACTCGTAGCGCTCGGCGAGGAGTGCGCCGACGGATCCGAGCCCGGCTCCGATCTCGAGCAGCGTCCGAGCGTCGCTCGGGAGCAGGCGCTCGATAGCGTCGAAGCGAAGCCACGCATGGAGCGAGAGCGGCGGGATCACTCCCCGCTGAGCCTACTGCCGACGGGCCGGTCGAGAGTCCGAGCAGTCGCTCGATCGTGAGAACGCTCGGTGTCACGGACGCCCATGGCGCCGTGGACGACGCGCCGAGGGCTCATCGTCCGTGGTCGTCAGGCCGATGCCTAATACTCATGTCGCACCTGGCGCGCACGACTCTCCAGATCCGTCCACCCGGCCCGCTGCGGTTCCCCAGCGATGCGCGGGCCGCGCGCTCGTCCCCGGAGGCGCGCCATGGCTAGCGGCGTGAGCTCCGTGGGTGGCTTCCCGGAGCCCTCGCCGACCCGAACGGCGTCGCCGGCGCGGACGCACGGTCGCCCGGACGGGCGGGGAGTCGCGACGACGCGACTCGGCTCCCTGTCGTTCGCGATCGCGCTCGTGGGGGGAGTGTCGCTCGTCCTCGGGCTGATCAGGCTCGGAACTCCGTCTTTCTGGGTCGACGAGGCGTTCACGGCTCGAGCGCTTCACCGCTCCCTCCCCGCCCTGTTCGAGCGCCAGGTGCACATCGTCTACTACGCGATTCTCAAGCCTTGGGGGTTCGTCGCCGGCGATTCCGAGTGGGCGCTTCGATTCCCGTCCGTCGTGGGCGCCGCCCTCGCGTGCGTCCTGCTCGTCGTGCTCGCCCGCATGGTCTTCGATCGGTGGGCGGCGCTTGTCAGCGGCCTCCTGCTCGCGATCAACCCCTTCCTGGTCAAGTGGTCGCAGCAGGCGCGCGGATACACGCTGATGGTCGCGCTCAGTCTCCTGGCGACCATCCTCCTCGTCCGAGCGCTCCACCGCGAAACCCGGAGCGGATGGGCGTGGTACGGCCTCGCGTTCACCCTGCTCGTCGTCTGGCATCCGGTCGGCGGCCTTCTCCTCGTGGCCCCGCATCTGGTGCTCGTCTGGCAGCGCCGCGAACGTGTTCTTCCCCAGGGCCTGGTCGCCGCGCTCGTCGTCCTGGCGCTGGGCGTGCCCTGGGGCGCCGTCGTGGCGATGCGCTCCACCGGTGAGGGTGTTGCGATGAACTGGCTGAGGTTCCCGTCGCCGGAGACGGCGGCCTGGGCGTTCGTGGATGTGTCGGGCGTCGGCCTCGGGGCTCTCCTCGCAGCGCTCGGGCTCTGGGTCCTCGTGCGCACCGGAAGACGGTCGGAGGCCCTTTGGCTCGGCGTGTGGGCGTTCTCGCCGTTCCTCGTCTCGCTCGCGATCTCGACCGTGCGCCCGATCTACCTCGACCGGTACCTCATCGTGGCTGCCCCGGCGTTCGCGCTTCTCGGAGGACTCGCGCTGATGGGCGTCGGCAGTCGCGCGCGCGCCGTCCTGGCCGCGATCGTCGCGGCGGGCGCGTGCGTCGGTCTCGCCCACTGGTACGCGGGAGCCGGCGACGGGAACTGGCACGGCGAGGACTGGCGACGCGCCGTGGCGACCGCTCTCGCCAGGAAGAGCGACGCCGGGTCGCTCGTCGTCGCCGACTGGTCTGCGTTCCCTGCCGCCGAGTACTACGGCGCCCACCCGAGGGACACGTCGACGGCGGCTTCGATCTGGGTGCTGCGCTGGTCCGAGGGGGCGCGCGATCTCTCGGTCGGCGAACGGAGGGCGCTGGGCTTCGGCGATCACCGGCTCCGCGAGCGGATACCGTTCGGCCGCAGGCTGAGCCTGCAGCTCTGGCAGCGAGGCTGAGTGGGCTACCCGCTCGGCGGAACGAGCCAGACGTTCATCTCGCGTCCTCGCGTGTACTGCCTGAAGCGGTAGTGCGCAACTCCCGGCCGGCGGAGACACGGAACCTCGACCGGTCGGACGACGAAGGGCTGCGTGACGAAGGCGACCGTCTCTCGACGCGCGCAAACCTGGGCGGCGAGGTCGGACGGGTCGAGCGCGCGAACCGGTCGCCCGAGGTAGAAGGCGAGGTCACGCGGGTTGTGGAGGTACGCGAGCACCGGAAGAGTCGCGCCCCCGTGGCGCTCGATGACTCCCGCAGCGTCCGCATTCGCTTCCCGCGGGAGGCGCAGGACGTCAGGTGCGATCGAGGCGAACCGACCCGCAAGAAGGCCGAGGACGACGAGACTCCCGACCGTTCGGACCACTGCGGGACGGGTGGACAGGCGCGCGAAGACCGCTGACATTCCCGTTGCGAGCAGGACGAAGAGCGGTACGAGGAGGAAGCTCACGTAGCGCGGGACGACGTAGGCGCGGGCGGCCCAGAGGGCGACCGTCGTGGCGACCACACCCGAGGCGAGCACGAGCAGGGTCCGCCGGTCGCGGGCAAGAGGGCTCGATGCCATGATCACCGCGGTGAGCAGCACGACCGGAAGCCACAGGTAACCGGCGATGAGCGCCGTACCGTCGATCCAGATGAGCGCCGGGACGAGCACCTGGTCGATCGGGGCCGTGAGGATCCAGGTTGCCTGGATCTGCACGCCGTCCTCGACCTGCGAGGCCGTGTGCACCTCGCTCACGTGGGGCGCGTACCAGGCGCCGACGGCCAGGAGCGACAGTCCGAGTCCGAGTGCGACCGGTCTGCGGAGAGAGCGCTCGCCGAGCAGCGCGATACCCGTTGCGAAGAACGCGATTCCGAGCTGGGGCAGGGTCCACGCGCCGAGCACGCCCGCGATGCAGAAGACGACGACCGCTCGCGTCCGGGCCGTTCGAGTCGCCTCGAGCGCGGCCACGATCAGCACGGCCATGGCGAGGAAGGCGAGGCCGTAGCCACGAGCCTGCCGCGTGATGTCGAGAAGCAGAGGTGAGGCGGTCGCGAGGTAGAGGAAGACGATGCCGGCCATCGAGCCGAAGCGCAGGTGCAGCCAGGCCGTCACCACCACGACCCCTGCGATGAACGGGAGGGCTGACCAGAGCCGGAGCACGATCTCCGACTCGCCGGTCATCGAGCTGGTCGCCCAGATCAGCAGGCTGAAGAGCTCGTGGTTGATGCCCGGACCGGCCAAGATGTCGCTCGGCCCGACCCGAACGAAATCCCGGATCGTGACGATCTCGTCGTGCCAGTAGCTGTGGCCGAGCCCGATCACGCGTGTGCCGACGAGGATCGCGCCGAGCACGACGTAGGCCGTCGCACCGATGGCCCGGGAGCCGCCTCCCCCCGGTGCGACGTCGGCGGCTCTGCGGCCGTGATCACGTCACACGGCAGCGGACGAGCGTGCGGAGTACGCGCAGTCCGTCCATCGTCGTGAGCTTCTTCCCGGCCTCCCTCGAGCGCGCGCGGTAGGAGATCGGCACCTCGTGGATCCGCTCACCCGCTCGGAGGACGCGGGCGGCGATCTCCGGCTCGATCGCGAACCCTCGCTCCCGTAAGGGCAGCGAGCGGAAGAGGTCGGTCCGCATCGCCTTGTGGCACGTCATGACGTCCGAGATCCAGCAGTTGTAGAGGAGGTTCGTCGCGAACGTGACGGCCTTGTTGCCCAGTACGTACCAGAAGCTGAAGGACGACTGAGACGTCCAGGCGCGCGTCCCGAACACGACGGTCGCATCGCCGGCGACCAGCGGCTCCAGGACGTGCGCGAGATCGGCGGCCCGGTACTCGAGATCGGCGTCGAGGATCGCCGCAAACTCGCCCGAGGCGTGCTGGAGCGCGGTTCGGACAGCGACGCCCTTGCCGCGGTTGCGTTCGTGGAGCACGACCTTCACGTTGTCCGGCCACTCGCGGGAGCCGAGCAGCTCGCGCGTCCCGTCGGTGGAGCCGTCGTCGACCACGACGAGCTCGCGTTCGGAGACGGGCAGCTCGGCACGGAGCGCATCCTCGATCGCCGCCTCGATCGTCGAGCGCTCGTTGAACACGGGCATGAGGATGGAGAGGCCGGCGGCCACCGTCAGATTCTGTTCGACCGATCGGGCCGCGGTCCTACGCGCCTACGGCGTCGGCGCCACCTTGCCGAGCAGGAGCTCTCGGGGCGTTCCGAGGATCGCTTCGGGCGTGGTGTTCGCCTTCACGGTGAACGCGGCCACGGTCACGGGCACCCTCAGCCGCCGCAGCGTCGCACCGCTCACCTCGCCGAGGGAGGGGGCGACCTCCGCCTCGAGCGGCACCGAGAGCTCGAGCGTCCTCGTGTCGATGTCGAGCCAGCGACCCCCTGGGTACTGGCGGACGCGATCGACCTCGAGCGTGGCCTTGCCCGCGCCACCCGCCAGGAGCCTGCCGCGGAGGCCGAGGCTGAAGACGCTGCCCTTCCGCGCGGCGAAGAGCGGCTTGCCCGCCCGCTTCAGGTGCCTGAACGGATTCACGTCCGCGCCTCCGTTCGGGTGCACCTCGAAATGCAGGTGCGGGTTCCCGTTCGCGTCGCCCGAGTCGCCGTTCCAGGCGACCTGCTGGCCGGCCGTCACTCTGGCACCGTTCTGCACGGCGAAGGCGACGTCCTTCACGCACCCGCCTCTGTTGTCGTTCGAAGCGGTGAGGTCGTTGTTCAGGTGGATATAGAGGTACATCGTGCCGCTGCGGCCGTAGAGGTAGAGCATGCAGCCCCCGAGACCAGACTCCGCGTACCCGACGCGGCCGTCCTCGACCGCGACGACCGGCGCGCGCCACGGGTTCTCCATGTCGATCCCCGCGTGCCGGCCGTTTCCGCGCGGGTCGCCGTAGTTGTCCCAGAGGTCGGTCTTCGCGACCAGCGGGAAGACGAGGCGCGGGACTCCCCTCCCCGGACGACTGGAGGCGGCAGTCGCGAACGGCGCGGCGGCGAGGCCGGTGAGGAGGAGTGCGACGAGAGCCGCTCGTGCTGTCGTCCGGTGGCGTCTCATACGAGGGTGCGCTCCGGTTCGCGCTCGAAGGCTCGAGGCTACCAGACGCCCCTTGCCGCTCGCCTGCGCAGCCGGCGCCGATAGAGTCATCGCCGATGAAGATCGCCGTCTGCGTGAAGCAGGTTCCGGATGCGACGGTCACCAAGAAGATCGACCCCGCGAGCAAGCGGCTCGATCGATCCGGTGAGGCGGCGCTCAACCCGACCGACCTGAACGCCGTCGAGGAGGCGCTTCGGATCAAGGAGGCCCACGGCGGCGAGGTCGTCCTCGTCTCGCTCGGGCCGGAGAAGACGGTCGACTCGCTCCGGAAGGCGCTCGCGATGGGTGCGGACCGGGCGCTCCTCGTCGCCGACGACGCGGCGGCCGGCTCGGATCTGCTCGGCACCACACGAGCGCTCGTCGCCGCGCTCGAGCGCGAGGGCGCGGAGCTCGTCCTCTTCGGCCAGGCCTCGAGCGACGGGGACGGGGCCGTCCTCTGGTCGGCGGTCGCCGACAAGCTCGGCCGTCCGGTCATCTCGCAGGTCGCCGCCCTGACCGTCGAGGCGGACACGGTCACGGGCAAGCGGCAGACGGAGCACGGCTACGACGTGATTCGCGCGCCGCTGCCCGCGGTCGTCGCGATCTCGGACGCCATCAACGAGCCGCGCTACCCGTCGCTGAAGGGGATCATGGGCGCGAAGTCGAAGCCGCAGGAGACGGTGTCGCTCGGCGACCTGGGCGTGGACGCGGCGGCGGTCGGCGACGCGGGCGCGGGCACGACCGTCGTCGAGCTCGGCCCGCCCCCCTCGCGCGGCGACCAGGTGAAGCTCGAGGACGACGGGAGTGCCGCGCAGAGGGTCCTCGAGCTCCTCGTCGAGAGGAAGCTCCTGTGAAGAGCCTCGTCTTCCTGGAGCACCACGGGAGCGAGCTGGAGAAGGGCGGGCTCGGAGTCCTCGCGAAGGCGGCGTCGCTCGGCGACGCGGTCGGGGTCGTGCTCGGGCCTGCCGCGGCGGAGATCGCCGGTCGGGCCGGCGCCTTCGGAGCGTCCACGGTGTACGCGTGCGAGGCGGAGGAGCTCGCGGCCCCGCTCCCGCAGCCCCGCGTCGACGCGCTCGCGACCCTCGTCGAGACGACCGGCGCGGACACGGTTCTCTTCGCGTCGTCCATCCTGGCGGCCGATGTCGCCGCGGGTCTCGCCGCCCGTCTCGATGCGGGCCTGAACTGGGACCTCACGGGTCTCGCTCGTGCCGGAGAGGAGCTCGTCGGCACGCGGCTCGCGCTGGGCGACACCGTCCGCGTCGAGGTGGGCTGGACGGGCTCGCCGCGGCTCGGTCTCGTGCGCGCGGGCGCGTTCGAGGCCGTCGAGTCGGGGGGCTCGGCCGAGGTGGTGACCTTCGAGACCTCGTTCTCGGACTTCTCGACCCTGGCCACGCTCGTCGAGCAGACGCAGGAGGAGTCGAGCGGACCGTCGATCGAGGACGCGGAGATCATCGTGGCGGGCGGGCGCGGGCTCGGCTCGCCCGAGGGGTTCTCGCTGCTCGAAGACCTCGCGGCCGCGCTCGGCGGCGCCGTCGCCGCCACCCGGGCGGTCGTCGACGCCGGCTGGTACCCGTACGCGACCCAGGTCGGCCAGACCGGCAAGACGGTCGCGCCGAGGCTGTACGTCGCCTGCGGCATCTCCGGCGCGATCCAGCACAAGGTCGGCATGCAGGGCTCGGGCACGATCGTCGCGATCAACAAGGACGCGAACGCGCCCATCTTCGACTTCTGCGACATCGGGGTCGTCGGCGACCTGCACGAGATCGTCCCGACGCTCACGGAGCTCGTCCGCGCACGGGGCTAGTGGCGCGGCCCAGCGACTTCCCGCCCCACTTCGCGGCGACCGACGCGATCGGCGTTCCCACCGACGCGCCGGACGAGCGGATCGAGGTCGGCGTGCTGATCGTCGGCGGCGGTCCCGGCGGCCTCGCGTGCGCGATCCGGCTCGGGCAGCTGCTCGAGGAGCATCCCGAGGTGCGCGAGCGCCTGGGCGAGGTTCCCGTCGCCGTGCTCGAGAAGGGCAAGCAGCCGGGCTCGCACCTGCTCTCGGGGGCCGTCGTCGATCCCCGCCCGCTCCGGGAGCTCTTCAAGGGCCGTCCGGCGATCGAGCACATCCCGACCTACGGGGAGGTTCCGGGCGAGGCGGTGTACGTGCTGACGCGACGCCGCGCCTACCGGATTCCCGCGCCGCCCACGATGCGCAACCACGGCAACTCGATCGTGTCCCTCTCCGCGCTCGGCCGCTTCCTCGCCGAGCAGGCCGAGGCTCTCGGCGTCGCGGTGCTGCCCGAGACCGCTGCCACGAAGCTGCTCGTCGAGCACGGCCGCGTCGTCGGCGTGCGGACCGGCGATCGCGGACGGGGACGCGACGGGGAGCAGCTGCCCACCTACGAGCCGGGGAGCGACGTGGTCGCGCCGCTGACGGTGCTCGCGGAGGGGACGCAGGGCTACCTCACCGGCGCCGCGGTCGCGCACTTCGGGCTCGAGGGGCCGAATCCGCAGATCTGGGCCCTCGGGGTGAAGGAGGTCTGGCGCGTGCCGAAGCCGCTTCGCCGGATCGTCCACACCATGGGCTGGCCGCTGCGGACGTCGGCGAGCTTCGCCGAGTTCGGCGGATCCTTCGTCTACCCGATGGGTGACGAGCACGTGACGGTCGGGTTCGTCGCCGGCCTCGAGGCGCGGGACGTCGAGTTCTCGGTGCACGACGTGCTCCAGGAGTTCAAGACGCATCGCCTCGTGTGGAAGCTGCTCGCCGGGGGCGAGCGGGTCGCGTGGGGGGCGAAGACGATCACCGAGGGCGGCTACTACTCGCTGCCGGCCCGCTTCAACGCCCCCGGCCTGCTCCTCGTCGGCGAGGGAGCCGGGCTCGTGAACGTGCCGCGCCTGAAGGGCGTTCACTACGCGATCGAGTCGGGGATGCTGGCGGCGGAGGCGATCGTCCGCGCGCTCGGGCGCGGCGAGGTGCCGAGCCGCGTCGGCGCCCTCGACTCGTACGACGAGTCCGTCCGCCGGAGCCCGATCTGGAAGGACCTCTACGAGGTTCGCAACATGCGCCAGGCGTTCGACCGCGGCTTCTTCACGGGCGGCGCGCTCGCGAGCGTGATGACCGTTACGAAGGGGCGCGTTCCCGGTCGTCGCCGCGCGACGCACCCGAACTCGACGGCCCCGCTGCTCTCGGCGGGTCGTTCCTCGCGGTACCCGAAGCCCGACGGCAGCTACGTCTTCGACAAGCTCTCCTCGGTCTTCGCCTCCGGGAACCGCACGCGGGACGACCAGCCGAACCACCTGAGAGTCGCGAGGACGGTGCGGCGGCCCGTCGCCGAGGCGTGGGCCTGGATGTGTCCGGCCGACGTCTACGCGGTGGGGCGCGACCTCGGCGACGGGCTGGTCTCCGTCGAGGTCACTCCCTCGAACTGCGTCCAGTGCGGCGCGATCACCGCCAAGGGCGGGCAGCTCACGCCCCCCGAGGGCGGCTCCGGCCCCGAGTACACGCTGACGTAGCCGAGAGCCCGCCGCCCTTCGAGCTCCTCAGCCCGGGTCGGGCGGGCGGGCGGCGAAGGCGCGTGCCATCGCGAGGCGCTCGCCGAGCGTCGGGTGCGTCCCGAACAGCACCTGTGCCCACTCGGGGGGATCGGGATCCGCGAACGAGGTCTCCGAGAGGTCGACCATGAGCGCCTCGACGGACCCGGGATCGCGCGTGACCTCGAGCGCCTTCCAGTCGGCCTCGGCCTCCATGCGCCGGGAGACCCAGTTCGCCGCCGGGGCCGTCGCCACCTGGAGGAGCGCCACGACGAGGAGCGCGACCGGAACCGCCTGCGGCGTGCCCATGCCACCGCGACTCCTCGTCGCGCGCATGATGATCCAGGCGCCGGGAAGGGCGAAGAGCGCGAACCAGGCGATGCCTTTCGGAAGGTGGCGCTGGGAGTGGTGAGCGAGCTCGTGGGCGAGCACGACCCTCTGCTCGCCGGCCGAGAACGGGGGCTTCAGGATCGTGTCCCAGAAGACGATGCGCCGCGACGGGCCGATGCCCTGCGCGACGGCGTTGGCGAGATCGGTGGTCTCGCTGACCTCCTCCACGCGAAGCGGGATCTCTCCGACTCCCAGCTCCCTCTCGTAGCGCGATGCCGCCGCACGGAGCGACTCGTCGCGGAGCGGGTGCGTCGTGAAGTCCAGGTAGGGGGCCACGAGCAGGAAGAGGGCGGCGATCGCGACGAAGACCGCGGCGCCGGGCATCCACCAGCGCTCGCCGAGCCACTGCGCGAGCCCCATGACGATGACGAGCGCGATGCAGACGAGCAGGAACTCGACCGCGAGCAGCGCCCAGTCTCCGAACAGCCAGTCGAGGTAGCCGGTATCGCTCGTGTCGTGCCGGCGAGCCCACCAGTGGAGCGCGACGCGGAACGGCAGCTGGACGAGCCAGACGATGCCGAGCCCGAGCATCCCGAGCAGCATCCCGGTGCCGATCGGGCCGGCTGCGGACTCGCGCGCGAACGACGCGCCCCGTCGGGAGTACAGCCACAGCGTCGCGATCAGCGCGACCTGGGCCAGCACCCAGTCGACGTAGAAGAACCGCTCGTAGTGCCGTGCGTCTGCGACGAACCCGGTTCCGAAGACCTGGTCGACGTCGACGGCCGAGCGCACGAGATCGTCGGGGACCGCGGACGGGGAGAGGAGGTAGGCGCCGAGCGCGAGCGCGGCGACGAGGAGGCCGGCGCCGAGGGCTCTCAGAACGCGTCTCCCGGGAGCGCCGGAGGGAGGTGCTCGAACACCGGCGCGGGCGGGCCGTGCAGCACGGGAGCAGCGTACGGATAGCGATCGGTCAGCAGGAGGACGTACGCGGAGGACTGCCCGCCGTAGCGGAGGCACGAGGCTCCGAGGTTGCGAAGGCCCTCCGGCATCCGACGCGTGACGAGCGCCGACCACCACCCGAGCACCGCGACCGTGAGGGCGACGCCGCCGAGCGCGCCGGCCACGACGAGCGCGGGCACGGCGAGGGCGAGCCGGACGAGCGTCTTCAGCCGTTGCTGGCGCGCGGCCGGGGCGATCACGACGTCGATCCCGTACGAGCTCTCGCGCCCCGTGAACCCCGGGAACCGGCGCCCGAGCACGCAGACGAACGCCGCCACGTGCGTCGCGTAGCGAACGTAGGCGGCGAGGAAGCGGTGCAGCCTGGAGGGCACCCGGCCCAGGACGAGCGCCGCGAGCCAGGCCGCGAGGACCGCGAGCAGCCCGGCGACCGACCAGAGCGCGAGCCAGACGAGGTGGGGAACGGCCAGGAAGACGCGGAAGAAGACGAGCAGGCGCGGCCGGACGAGGTCGTCCGAGACGTCGATGCGGACGGGGTGCGGGGGGAGCTCGGCGGGCGGGAGCACGAGCGACGGGTCGGAGCTCGGGTAGCGGCCGGTGAGGAGCAGCAGGTATCCGGCCGACTGAGCGCTGTAGCCGATCGCGTAGGTGACGAGCTCGCGCAGCCCCCGTGGTGCCGTGCCGCGAGCGAGAGCCGCGAACCAGGCGAGGAAGGCGGCGGTTGCGCCTGCCCCTGCTCCGGCGTAGAGCCACGCTGCGCCGTACGTGCTCGCGCCGAGGCTCCCGCCCACCGTGAAGCCGCTCCCGAGCGCGCCCGCGAGCGCGAGGGCGGGGAGCGCGAGGGGCAGGCGGAAGAAGCCCGTCCAGCGGCTCTGGCGCGCCGGGGGGTCGATCTCGAGGTCCACGGCGTAGCCGGGCGCACCGCGGAACCCGGGATACGGGTTCGCGGCCAGGTAGACGTACGCGCTCACGTGCGTCGCGTACCGGAGGTATCCGGCGACGAAGTCGTGCAGGCTCCCGGGCGCCTTCCCCTCGATGAGGACGGCGAGCCAGAGGACGAGCGCGACGACGGACGCAGCAACGCTCCAGAGGAGCAGCCACGCGAGGTGCGGGATCGCCAGCAGAAGGCGGAGGAACACCGTGATGCGGCTACGGCGGAGCTCGTCGTCGCGGACGACGAGCCGGATCGGGCGTTGTTCGGCGACGGCGGCCACGGCCGCATTCTGCGCGACCTCTAGGATCGCCTCGGTGGTCGTCGAGAGAGCGGACGTCGAGCGGGCAGCCACGGTGATCCGCGGTCGCCTCCACCACACGCCCACGCTCTCGTGCCGGACCCTCGGGCGGGACGTCTTCCTGAAGGCCGAGCTCTTCCAGCGCACGGGCTCCTTCAAGCCGCGCGGGGTGCTGACGAAGCTCCACTCCCTCTCCGCGGAGGAGAAGGCCCGTGGCGTCATCGGCATCTCCGCGGGCAACCACGCGCAGGCGCTCGCCTGGGGAGCCGCGGAGGAGGGCCTGGACGCGCTGCTCGTCATGTGGCAGGGGGCAAGCGAGGTGAAGGTGGCGGCGACGCGCGCGTACGGCGCGGCGGTCGATCTCGAGGCCCGCGACCCGCGCGACGCGTTCGCCCGCCTCGACCACCTGCTCGCGGAGAGCGGGCGCACGCTCGTCCACCCGTTCGACGACCCCGAGACGATCGCGGGCCAGGGGACGGTCGGGCTCGAGATCCTCGAGGACGTCGCGGACGTCGAGACCCTCGTCGTGCCCATCGGAGGGGGCGGCCTGATCGCGGGAATCGCGGTCGCGACAGCGGGACGCGCCCGCGTGGTCGGCGTCGAGCCCGAGCTGTCGACTGCGATGCACTCGGCGCTCGCCGCCGGGGAGAGCGTCGCGGTGACGCCGACGTCGATCGCCGACGGGCTGAACGCCCCGCACGCGGGGCGGAACACGCTGGAGATCGTGCGCGAGCTCGTGGACGAGGTCGTCCTCGTCAGCGAGGAGGAGATCGAGGAGGGCTTCCGCTTCCTCTACGAGCGGGCGAAGCTCGCGTGCGAGCCTGCGGGAGCGGCGGCGGTGGCCGCGGTACTCGCGGGGAAGGCCGATGCCGGCCGGGTCGTATGCGTCGTCTCGGGCGGGAACGTGGCTCCCCGAACCGCCGCTGGTATCCTGGCGGGCCGATGAAGGTCGACATCCATCCCGACTACGTCTTCGCGCACGTGACGTGCTCCTGCGGCAACGAGTTCTGGACTCGGTCGACGAAGCCGGAGCTCCACGTCGAGATCTGCGCCGCGTGTCACCCCTTCTACACGGGCAAGCAGAAGCTCGTGGACACGGGCGGTCGGGTGGAGCGCTTCCAGCGCCGGCTCGAGAAGGCCGAGCCCCGGCGCGGCTAGCACCCCATGGCCGTCAGCTACGGCGGGCAGGCGGTGCTCGAGGGTGTGATGATGCGCAGCCCGTCGAGCTGGGCGGTCGCGGTCCGCACCCCCGAGGGCGAGATCACCGAGGTCGTCAACGACATCGTCTCGCCGATGCAGCGGCGCAGGCTCTGGCGCCTGCCGGTGATCCGAGGCGTCATCGCGCTTGGCGAGTCGCTCGCGATCGGCTTCCGCGCGCTCGCGATCTCGGCCAACGTCGCCTCTCAGGAGCGGGACGAGCACGGCGAGATCCAGACGCAGATCGGCCGCGGCCAGATCATCTTCTCCTTCGCGATCGCGATCGGCTTCGCGCTCATGCTCTTCAAGGTCGGCCCGGCGCTCCTGACGAGCTGGCTTCCGGTCGAGTCGACGGGGCTCTTCGTGGTCGTCGAGGGCCTCATCCGGGTGGGGGTCTTCATCACCTACATCCTCGTGATCTCGCTCCTGCCCGATCTGCGCCGCGTGTTCCAGTACCACGGGGCCGAGCACAAGGCGATCAACGCGCTCGAGGCCGGTGCGGAGCTGACCCCCTCGAATGTCCAGCGTTTCAGCCTGATCCACCCTCGTTGCGGAACAGCTTTTTTGCTCTGGGTGATGGTCATCGCCATCTTTGTCTTCGCCTTCGTCGGGCGTCCGGACTGGTACCTGCTCGTCCTGAGCCGGATCCTGCTGCTGCCCGTGATCGCAGGCCTCGCGTACGAGCTCATCCGCTACGCAGGGCAACACCAGGACAACCGCGTGCTGATGACGCTGCTCGCGCCCGGCCTGTGGCTGCAGCGGCTCACGACGCGGGAGCCGACCGACGACCAGGTCGAGGTCTCGATCTGCGCGCTGCGGCGGGTGCTCGCGAAGGAGGCGGGCGAGACAGCGGAGCAGCACCGGCTCGAGTCGCGCGTGGAGGTCATGGCCTAGATGGTCGGCAGGAGACAGCGGCCGGTCGGTTAGCGGAGGGTGGGATGCCGCGCATCGTCCGAGAGGCTGCCGTCGACTGGAAGGGCTCGACCGCCAGAGGCGCGGGCGTCGTCGAGGCAGCGAGCTCCGGCGCGTTCGCGCTTCCCGTGACCCTGGCGTCGCGTGTCGCCGGCCCCGAGGGGAAGACGAGTCCCGAGGAGCTCCTCGCCGCCGCGCACGCCGCGTGCTTCGTGACCTCGCTCGGAAGCGAGCTCGCCCGTGCCGGAACTCCGCCTGTGCGCATGCACGTCCACTGTCGAGTGACGATGGACGAGGTGGAGGGCAAGGGGCACCTGATCGTCGCCTCGGCGATCACGACCCGTGGAGTCGTCCCCGGCGCAGATCGGGCGTCCTTCGCACAGGCCGCGGAGGCGGCGGATGCGGGCTGTCCGTTCTCGTCGCTCATCAAGGCGAGCGCGACCGTGACGATCGACGCGACCCTCGAATCCGAAGGAGGACGCTGATGGCCGACCGCATCGGGCACGTCACCTGGCGAGGCCCGCTCGTGGAGGGCTCGGGGACGATCGACGGCGTCGGGAGCGGCGCGTTCGGCCCGCTGGACGTCACGTGGGCCTCCCGCGCCGAGGATCCGAACGGCCGGACAAGCCCCGAGGAGCTCCTCGCGGCCGCGCACGCCGCCTGCTTCTCGATGGCTCTCGCCCATGCGCTCGCGCAGGCGGGTACCCCGGCGGCGAAGCTCGAGACATCGGCCACCGTGACCTTCGTGCCCGGCACCGGCATCACGAAGGTCGCGCTCACGGTGCGCGGCACGGTTCCCGGGCTCGACGAGGCGGGGTTCCGCGAGAAGGCCGAGGACGCGAAGGTCGGATGTCCAGTCTCGCGAGCGCTTGCCGCCGTCGACGAGATCACCTTGGAGGCGAGCCTGTAGCGCGCAGGAGTGGGCTCCGCCGCGCGGCGCGCGGGAGGTGAGGCCCGGCCCAGGCTACCCTCCGGGTATGGCGATCGAACGACTCGTCGACGAGCTCGAGCGCTCCTACGCCGAGGCGCAGGAGCGCATGGCCGATCCGGCCGTGTACAACGACCACCGAAAGGCGGCCGACGTCGGACGACGGCTGAAGGAGCTCGAGACGCCGAAGCGGCTTGCCGACGAATGGCGCCAGGCGACCGCCGATCTCGACGCGGCTCGTGGCGATCCGGAGCTCGCGGGCATGACGTCGGAGCTCGCCGACGAGGTCGAGCGCCTCGAGGAGCAGCTGACGCTCGCGCTCGTCGAGCGCGATCCGGCCGACGAGAAGGACGTGATCGTCGAGATCCGCCAGGGCGTCGGGGGCGAGGAGGCTGCGCTCTGGGCCGGCGACCTCCTGCGCATGCTCACGCGGTACGCGGAGCGGCTCGGCTACCGGACCGAGGCGATGTCGACGAGCGAGAGCGAGACGGGCGGCGTCAAGGAGGTCGTGCTCTCGGTGAAGGGGCAGGGTGCGTTCTCCGTCTTCAAGTACGAGGGCGGAACGCACCGCGTGCAGCGGGTGCCGGAGACGGAGGCGCAGGGCCGCATCCACACCTCGACGGCGACGGTGGCGGTCATGCCGGAGGTCGAGGACGTCGAGGTCGCGATCGAGGACAAGGATCTCAGGGTCGACGTCATGCGCTCGACCGGTCCGGGCGGGCAGAGCGTGAACACGACGGACTCCGCGGTGCGCATCACCCACCTGCCCACCGGCATCGTGGTCGCGATGCAGGACGAGAAGTCGCAGCTGCAGAACCGGCAGAAGGCGATGCGGGTCCTCCGGGCGCGCCTCTACGAGGCCGAACGCGAGCGGCAACTCGCCGAGGTCGCCGCCGCCCGGCGCTCGCAGATCGGTGGCGGCGAGCGCGCCGAGAAGATCCGTACGTACAACTTCCCCGAGAACCGCGTCACCGACCATCGCGTCAAGCTCACGGTGCACCGCCTCGACCAGGTGCTCCAGGGCGATCTGGAAGAGTTCACGGACGCGCTGCGCGCCGAGGAGCAGCGGCGGGCGCTCGCCGCCGCCTCTGCGTGACGGTCGGCCAGACGCTTGCGGTCGTCGGCGGTCGACTCGCCGCCGCCGGTTGCGAGTCGCCTCGCGTCGACGCCGAGATCCTCCTCGCGCACGTGCTCGAGGTGACGCGCTCGGCGCTGCGCGCGGACCTCGGTCGCGAGCTGACGGAGAACGCGGCTGCCCGCCTGGAGGGGCTCGTCGCCAGGCGCGAGCGGCGCGAGCCGCTTGCGTACGTCCTCGGCGAGTGGGGCTTCCGGCGGTTGAGTCTGCACGTAGACCCTCGCGTGCTCGTCCCGCGCCCCGAGACGGAGATCGTCGTCGAGCGCTGCCTTGCTCTGCTCGCGGGGCTCGCCGAGCCCCGCGTGCTCGACGTAGGGACCGGAAGCGGCGCGATCGCGCTCGCGATCGCCGACGAGCATCCGGGAGCCCGTGTCACCGCGATCGACCGCTCCGCGGACGCGCTCGACGTCGCACGTGCGAACGCCGTCTGCGCCGGGCTCGAGGTCGAGCTCCTCGAGCGGGACCTGCACGAGGGCCTCCCGTCCGGCCCGTGGGATCTCGTCGTGTCGAACCCGCCGTACGTCCGGCCCGACGAGATCGGGCGGCTCGCGCTCGAGGTCCGCCGCTGGGAGCCCCGCGAGGCGCTCGTGGGCGAGGGGGCGACCGAAGCGCTCGCAGCTAGGGCTCCCGCCGTTCTTCGACCAGGAGGCGCGCTCGTTCTCGAGGCCGCCGACGGCGACGCGGAGCGGGTCGCAGACCTTCTGCGCAGCTCCGGCTTCACCGGCGTCCGGGTCACGAACGACCTCGCGGGCCGCGAGCGGGTCGTCGAGGGCGTTCTCGCGTGAGCACCGTGGCCGAGGCGGTGGGTGCGATTCGCGCCGGCGCGCTCGTCGTCGTTCCCACCGACACCGTGTACGGCCTCGCGTGCACGCCCTATCGCGACGGTCCTGTGCGCGCGCTCTCCGCGCTGAAGGGGCGCTCGCCGGAGCAGCCGATCGCGCTCGTGGCGGCGAGCGTCGACTGGGTGCTCGAGTGCGTGCCGGAGCTCCGCGGGCGCGCCGCGGTCGCGGCGAGAGCGCTCCTGCCCGGGCCGTTCACGCTCGTGCTGCCGAACCCGGCGCGACGCTTCCCTTGGCTCGCCGGCAGCCGCGCAGACACGATCGGCGTTCGGGTTCCCGACGTCCACGGCGTGGGACGGGCCTTCCTCGACCACGCGGGCGCCGTCGCGGCCACGAGCGCCAACCTGCACGGAGGCGCCGATCCCCGTCGGCTCGACGACGTGCCGGACGCGATCCGGCGACGGGTCGCGGTCGCGCTGGACGGGGGCGAGCTACCGGGGCTTCCCTCGACGGTCCTCGAGCTGACGGCCGCGGAGGTGGTCGTCCTGCGGGAGGGCGCAGTGCCCGCCGTGGAGGCACTGGCTCGGGTCGAGAAGGCGATCGCCCAGTAGCATGCCGCTCGATGGCGATCACACCGCTGACGCTCGAGACCCTGCGCTCGGCCGGGCTCGCCGACGTCGACCCGGACGTCGCCTCGCTCCTCGGGCGTGAGCTCGAGCGCGAGCGCGGCGAGATCGAGCTGATCGCGTCCGAGAACTTCACGTGGCCGTCGATCCTCGAGGCGGTCGGAAGCGTCCCCACCAACAAGTACTCGGAGGGGTATCCAGGTCGGCGCTACTACGGCGGGTGCGAGGTGGTCGACGAGATCGAGCAGCTGGCGATTGACCGCGCGAAGGCGCTGTTCGGCGCCGAGCACGCGAACGTGCAGCCGCACGCCGGCGCGCAGGCGAACATGGCCGTCTACTTCGCGACGCTGGATCCGGGCGACACCATGCTCTCGCTCGAGCTCACGCACGGCGGGCACCTGACCCACGGCCTCAAGGTCAACTTCTCGGGCCGCCTGTACGACGTCGTCCACTACGGCGTCTCGCGCGAGACGAGCGTCGTCGACTACGACGACGTCCGGCAGCTCGCGCGCAAGCACCGGCCGAGGCTGATCGTCTGCGGAGGGTCGGCGTACCCCCGCACCGTCGAGACACAGCGCTTCCGGGAGATCGCGGACGAGGTGGGCGCGCTCCTGCTCTGCGACATGGCGCACTATGCCGGTCTCGTCGCGGCAGGCCTCCAGCCGAACCCGGTCGAGCACTGCGACTTCGTCACCTCCACGACGCACAAGACGCTCGCGGGGCCCCGCTCGGCGTTCGTCCTCTGCCGGGACGAGCACGCGCAGGCACTCGATCGAGCGGTGTTCCCCGGGATGCAGGGCGGGCCGCTGAACCACACCATCGCCGCCAAGGCGACCTGCTTCCAGATCGCCGCCTCCGAGCCGTTCCGGGAGTACCAGACGCAGGTCCGCGCGAACGCGGACGCGCTGGCCGAGTCGCTCCAGGAGGGAGGGCTCGACGTCCTCACCGGGGGCACCGACACCCATCTCCTCCTCGTGGACCTCCGGCGAACGGAGTGGACGGGGAGGGAGGCCGAGGAGCGGCTCGCCGAGGTCGCGATCACCGTCAACCGCAACACCGTGCCCTTCGACGAGCGGCCGCCGACGGTCGCCTCCGGGTTCCGCGTGGGAACGCCGGCGATGACCATGCGCGGCTTCGACGACGACGATTTCCGCGAGGTCGGGCGGATCATGTGCGGCGCGCTCGCGGCCGGAGCCGACGTCGCCACGCTGGCCGCGAGAAGCGCCGCGCTGCTCGAGCGCCGCCCGCTCTACCCGGGGCAGGCGGCGTTCCCCACCTTCGGCCTCTAGGAGGTACCCGTGGAGACGACATCCGACCTCCAGCCGGCGGCGACGCAGCTCGTCACCGAGGTCACGCACCCGCTCGTCCGGCACAAGCTCGGCCTGCTTCGCGATCGAGAGACGACGACGCAGATGTTCCGCCAGCTCGTGAACGAGCTGACGCTGCTCCTCACCTACGAGGCGACGAAGGACCTCGCGGACGAGGAGGTCGAGATCGAGACCCCCCTCGAGCGCACCAGCGCCCGGCGCATCTCCGGCAAGAAGGTGGCGGTGTGCCCGATCCTGCGCGCGGGCGTGGGGATGCTCGACGCCGTTCTCTCCCTCGTCCCCGGCGCCCGCGTGGGGTTCATCGGCCTGTTCCGAGACGAGGAGACGCTCGAGGCGATCGAGTACTTCGTGAAGCTCCCCGGCGACATCGCCGATCGCGACGTGATCCTCCTCGACCCGATGCTGGCGACCGGCAACTCGACCGCTGCGGCGATCGAGACCGTGAAGCGGGTGGGGGCGACGTCGATCCGACTCATCGCCCTGATCGCGGCGCCCGAGGGGATCGAGCGCGTCCACCGCGACCACCCGGAGGTGCCGATCGTCGTCGCTGCGGTCGACCGCGGGCTCAACGACAAGGGGTACATCCTCCCGGGGCTCGGCGACGCAGGCGACCGCCTGTACGGGACGAAGTAAGCGACGTGCTCGACGAGCTGCGGGCGACGCCGGAGGTCCTCTACGGGGCCGGCATCGCATTCGTCATCGTCGTGCTCCTCACCCCGGCCGTCGGGGGGATGGCACGACTGCTCGGCGTCGTCGACCGCCCCGACGGACGTCGGCTCAACCGACGCCCGATCCCGCGGCTCGGCGGTCTCGCGATCTTCCTGGGGATCCTCGTCCCGTCGCTCGCCTTCCTCGACCTCTCGGGCGAGAGCCGCGGTCTGCTGCTCGGCGCCGCGGTGGCAACGGTCGTCGGGGCGGTCGACGACTTCCGTGGGCTGGCGCCGCCGACGAAGCTGGCCGGCCAGTTCGTGGCCGCCGCGATCCCGTGCGCGTTCGGCGTCTGGGTCGACCACATCACGTTCCCGTTCGTCGGGGTGCTCGACCTCCCGGCCTGGATCGGCGTTCCCCTCTCGATGGTCTTCATCGTCGCGGTGATGAACATGGTCAACTTCCTCGACGGCCTCGACGGCCTCGCCGCCGGGGTCTGCGGGATCGCCGGCATGACGTACGCCATCCTCGCGCTCTCGCTGGGCAAGGCCGATCCGGCGATCCTCTCGGCGGTCGTCGCGGGCGCGTGCCTCGGCTTCCTCCGCCACAACTTCTTCCCGGCCCGGATCTTCATGGGCGACTCGGGGGCGCTCTGCCTCGGGTTCATCCTCGCGGCCGTCTCGATCCAGGGGCTCCTGAAGACCGCGTCGACGGTCGTCCTCCTGCTCCCGCTGCTCGTCCTCGCCGTCCCGATCCTCGACACGTCCTTCGTGGTCGTGCGTCGCGTGAAGCACAACCGGCCGATCTACGCGGCCGACCGCGGCCACCTCCACCACCGCTTCCTCAACATCGGGTTCTCGCAGCGGCAGGCGGCCGTGACGATGTGGCTCTGGTGCGCGAGCCTCGCCGGCGCGGCGCTTGCCACGCGCTTCGTGCCCTTCCGGGAGGGCGGTGTCTGGCACCCGCTCGAGACGCTCCTCGTCGTTGCGATCGGGCTCTTCGCGCTCGCCTTCTCGGTGTACGTGATCTACCTCCTCGAGATCGTGAAGCTCATGAACCCGCGGGTCCGCCGTCACGACCGCGAGCCTGGCGAGTCACGCGAGCGAATGACGGCGTAGGCGGGCCCGCCGCTACCGGCCCGACGACGCGCGACCGACGAAGGCTGCGAGCTCGTCGTTGAACGCAGGGTGCCGCTGGGCGGTATGACCGTATCCCGGCAGCACGAGCCGCTCGGCCCGCAGCGCGCGCTCGAGCACGTCGCAGATCGCATCGAACGCCGGGTGGTGCGCGCCCGAGACGACGAGCTTCGGAAACGGCGCCGCCGCGAGGGTGGCGAGGGGGATCTCGGCCTCCCACGGGCCCCGCTCGGAGATGAGCACCCGGGCGGCCTGCTCCAGCTCGGGCGGGAGCGGCGAGGGAGGGACGAAGGCCGAGCCGACTGCCGCGAGGAACGCCCGGAGGAACGCGTCCGGATCGTCCCTCGGCCCGTGCGCCCAGAGCTCCTCCGCGCCCCGGGCGAACGCGGCGACCGCGGGATCGTCGGGCGCGACCCCCGTCGCGGGCGGCTCGATCACCGTGAGCGATCCGAGGCGCTCCGGCCGCAGGGCGGCTGCGAGGAGCGAGACGACGCCGCCGTAGGAGTGCCCCACGAGGTGGTCTCCCGGCGCGAGCAGCGAGGCCACGAGCTCGGCATCGGCCTCGAAGTCGACCCTCTCGACGGGCGGGCTCGGCGGGAACCCGGGCCGATCGAGGATCTCGAGCTCGAACCGATCCGCGAGCGTCCGTTGCGCACCCCAGGTCCCGCGCCCGCCGAGGACGCTCCCGTGCACGAGGACGAGCCGCTCCACGCGCGGATGGTAGCGGTGTCACGAATCGACCCGGTTTCCCCTCTCTGGAGCCAAAAATGCCTGTTACAAGCCCGTTGCTATGCTCCTGCCCGGATGACGCCGGAGTCGGCCTCCTCGCCCCACACGCTCGCCACCGCCTCGGGGCTTCTGCTCGGAACCCTCGCCCTCGCGATGCTCCTCGGGGCGCTCGTCGGCTGGGCGCTCGGCTCCGCGGGCATCGGTCTCCTCGTCGGCGCGCTGCTCGGGATCCCGATCGGCGTCGCCGTCGTGTACCAGGTGTACGGGAGGGTCGGTCGGGCATGACGGCCGGTGACCTCCGCGCGTCCGGCGTCGGCCGAGCCCAGCGTCGCCCGGCCGGGGCCGCCGCCGGGGGGTGCGTGTGAGCGCAGGGATCTTCTCGACGCCGCGCCCGCTGCCGAGCAGGGTCGGCCCCACGATCGCGGGCGGCACGGTCGTCGCCCTCGCGCTTCCCGTCTTCGCGGTTGCCGGATGGCCGCTCGCGGCCTGGGCGCTCGCCGCCGTTCTGTGGATCGCCGCTGAGATCTTCGCGCTGGTACTGGCGCGTCTTCCCGGCCGCCCCGATAACCTCGCCGCCTCAAGTATGAGGGGCATCGGAACAACGTCTCGGGCGCTGCTCGTCGGCGTCGTGCTCGTCATCGTCACGGCCTCCGACGAGACCGTGGGCCTCGCCGCCGCCGTCCTGTTCACGATTGCGTTCACGGTCGAGCTCGCGGTGGGGCTGGTCGCATACTTCGGGCAGGAGCCGCGAGGATGAAACGGCTGCTCGTCGCGCTCTTCGGGCTCGCGCTCGTGCTGCCGTCGGTCGCGCTCGCCGCCTCGGACACGGCTGAGGAGGACAAGGGCGCCTTCATCTCGGAGGAGTGGGACCTGCACACGTGGATCCCGATCCACCTCGGCCCGCTCGACCTGTCCATCAACAAGGCCGTCGCGTACCTGCTCCTCGGTGCGCTCTGCTCCTGCCTCATCGGGATCGTCTTCATGCGCGTGAAGGTGGGCCGCGAGCCCACCCGCCGGCAGGCGCTCGGGGAGACGATCTACGAGATCGCGCAGGTCCAGGTCGCCGAGCAGGGCTTGCCGACGCACGCGATCGGTCGCTGGTTCCCCTACTGCGCGTCGCTCATGGTGTTCATCTGGACCGTCAACATGCTCGGCTTCATCCCGCTTCCGCTCTCCGACGAGAAGGTGACGATCTTCGGGGTCGAGCTGCCGACGCTCGCGATCTTCGCGGCCACCTCCACGCTCTCGGTCACGCTCGCGCTCGCGCTGATGACGTGGACGTTTACGCACGTCGAGGGCATACGCGTGAACGGCTCGTGGAACTACCTCAAGAGCTGGATCCCGGACGTGCCCAAGCCCATGCTTCCGCTGATCATCCTCCTCGAGGTCCTCGGCCAGTTCATGCGCCTGATCAGCCTCTCCGTGCGCCTGTACGCGAACATGCTCGCCGGCCACATGCTCATCCTCACGTTCCTCGGGCTCATCATCGTGCTCGAGAACGCCTTCCTCGCCATCTTCGCGGTGCCGTTCGCTGCGGTGTTCTACCTCTTCGAGGTCGTCATCGTCGTCTCGATCCAGGCGTACATCTTCGCCGCCCTGTCCGCCATCTACATCGGCTCGGCCATCGAGCCGGATCACTAAGGAGGGTCTGCCCAGATGCTTTCAACGTTCCTCGTCCTCGCCGCCGCCGACGACGGTGTCGACGCCGGCAAGGCGATCGCGCTCGCGCTCGGCATCGGCCTGGGCTCGCTCGGCGCCGGCATCGGCATCGGCAACATCTTCGGCTCCATGATCCAGGCTGTCGCCCGCCAGCCCGAGCTGCGCGGTGAGCTACAGGGAATCCAATGGCTCGGATTCGCGCTCACCGAGGCGGTCGTCTTCTACGGCCTCATCGGCGGACTGCTCGCCTACGTCCTCGTCTGAGCATGGCGACCGTCCTCGCATCGGGTCTCATCGAGGTCGTCCCGGGCCTCATGATCTGGACGCTCATCGCGTTCGCGATCACGTTCTTCGTCCTCCGGCGGTACGCGTTCGGCCCCATCCAGAAGACGATCGACGAGCGGCGCGATCGCATCCGCCTGGCCGTCGAGGAGGCGGACCACGCCCGCGAGGAGGCGCGCGAGCTGCTCGAGCAGCACCGCCAGCTCATCACCGACGCGAGGGGCGAGGCGGCCGAGATCCTCGCCGACGCGCGCAGGGTCGCGGACGCGCAGGTGGAGCGCGTCAAGGAGGAAGCCGAGGCGGAGCGCGTGCGCCGGATGGAGGAGACGCGGCGTCAGATCGACGCCGAGACGAAGCGCTCGCTCGACCTGATCCGCTCCGAGGTCGCCGACCTGACGCTCGAGGCGACCGCCCGCGTCACGGGGAAGGTGCTCGATACCGAAGACCAGCGGCGCCTGATCGACGAGGCGATCTCCGAGCTCGACTTCTCGGCCCTGGAGAGAGGTCAGGCCTAGTGGCCGTCGCGCAGCGCATGTACGCGCGCGCCCTCTTCGCGGCCGCGCAGGAAGCCGGCCGGCTGGAGGCGGTCACCGCAGACCTCGCGGCGCTGGCCGCCGCGCTCCGGGACATCCCCGAGCTGCGCGCCTTCCTGCGCAACCCGCAGATCGAGCCGTCGGGCAAGGCCGCGGTGCTCGAGCAGATCGCAGCGGGCTCGGACGAGCTCGTGCGCAACTTCGTCCGTCTCGCCGCCGAGAAGGGCCGGGCCGGCGAGCTCGACGATATGAGCGCCGAGCTGGACGGGCTGGTGGCCCGCGCGCAGAACCGCCTCGCGGTCGAGCTGACGACCGCGTACGAGCTCTCCGACGACGAGGCGCGCTCGATCGTCGAGACGATCGAGCAGGCATCGGGACGGGCGATCGAGGCGACGCGGGTCGTCGACCCGAGCCTGATCGGCGGCATCGTCCTCCAGATCGGCTCGCACCGAGCCGACGGCAGCGTCCGAGGCCGGCTCGAGCGCCTCCGGCACGACCTTGCAACCGCCCACTAAGGAGACTGACGCGTGAAGCTACGCCCCGAAGAGATCACCGCGATCCTCAAGGATCGAATCCAGCAGTTCGAGGTCGAGACCGACCTCTCCGAGGTCGGCACCGTCCTCCAGGTCGGCGACGGCATCGCCCGCATCCACGGCCTCGAGAACTGCGTCGCGCTCGAGCGGCTCGAGCTCGAGCACGGGGTCGTGGGTATCGCGTTCAATCTCGAGGAGGACAACGTCGGGACGGCGCTCTTCGGCGAGTGGCAGCACGTGAAGGAGGGCGAGCCCGTCCGCCGTACCGGCGAGGTGATGAGCGTCCCGGTCGGGCCGGGGCTCCTCGGTCGCGTCGTCGACCCGCTCGGGAACCCGCTCGACGGGCTCGGCCCGATCGAGGCCGCGGAGCGGCGCCCGCTCGAGTTCAAGGCGCCCGGCGTCATCAGTCGCCAGCCGGTGAAGGAGCCGCTCCAATCGGGCCTCAAGTCGATCGACTCGATGACGCCGATCGGCCGCGGCCAGCGCGAGCTGATCATCGGCGACCGCTCGACCGGCAAGACCGCGATCGCGATCGACACGATCCTGAACCAGCGCGGGGGCGACGTCGTCTGCGTGTACGTCGCCGTCGGCCAGAAGGGCTCGACGGTCGCCCAGGTGGTCGACCGACTTCGCGATGCGGGCGCGATGGAGTACACGATCGTCGTCTCGGCCCCCGCCCAGGAGGCCGCGCCGATCAAGTGGATGGCGCCGTTTGCCGGCTGCGCCATGGGGGAGTACTTCCTCTACAGCGGGCAGCACTCGCTGTGCATCTACGACGACCTCTCGAAGCACGCCGACTCCTACCGTCAGCTCTCGCTGCTCCTCCGGCGCCCGCCGGGCCGCGAGGCGTTCCCGGGCGACGTCTTCTACCTCCACTCGCGTCTGCTCGAGCGGGCCTGCAAGCTCTCGGACGAGCTCGGCGGCGGCTCGCTCACGGCGCTGCCCGTGATCGAGACACAGGCCGGCGACATCGCGGCGTACATCCCGACGAACGTCATCTCGATCACCGACGGTCAGATCTTCCTCGAGTCCGGCCTCTTCTTCTCCGGCGTCCGGCCGGCGATCAACGTCGGGACGTCGGTGTCGCGCGTCGGCGGGAACGCCCAGACGAGGGCGATGAAGAAGGTGGCGGGGCGCCTCCGCCTCGACCTCGCCCAGTACCGCGAGCTCGAGGCCTTCGCCCAGTTCGGCTCCGAGCTCGACGCCGCGACGCAGAGCGCGCTCGCGCGGGGCGAGCGGATGGTGGCAACCCTCAACCAGCCCCAGTACCAGCCGTGGCCGATGGAGGAGCAGGTGACGGGCATCTACGCGGGCATCCACGGGTGGCTCGACCCGGTCCCGGTCGCGCAGGTACCGCGGTTCCACGAGGAGCTCCGCGAGCACCTGCGAGCCGAGGGCTCGATCTACGAGTCGATCCGCGCGACGGGAGATCTCACCGACGAGGTCGAGGAGAAGCTGAAGGGCGAGCTCGAGCGGTTCTCGCACGGGTTCAACATCGAGGAGGAGAAGGGGCTCGCCGGCTAGCCCGTCGCGAGCTGACCCCGGATGGCCTCGGTCCAGGACCTCAAGCGCCGGATCCGCTCGGTCCGCAACACGCGGAAGATCACCCGTGCCATGGAGCTCGTGGCTGCGGCCAAGCTCCGGCGGGCCGAGCAGCGGATCACGGCGCTCCGGCCGTACGCGGCGACCATGAGCGAGCTCATCGCCGGCGTGGGGCGTGCGTCCTCGTCGGTGCGGCTCCCGCTGCTCGAGCAGCGGGAGACCGTCGAGAGCGTCGCGATCGTCCCCCTGACCGGAGACCGCGGGCTCGCCGGCTCGTTCAACGCCCAGATCCTGCGCCGCGCCTTCGCGCTCGAGCGCGCGCTCGAGGCCGAGGGGAAGCGCGTGCGCTGGGTGGCGGTCGGGAAGAAGGGCCGCTCGACGCTCCTCTTTCGCCGGCGCGAGCTCGACGGCGAGTACATGGGCTTCACCGATCGGCCCGGGTACGACAACGCCCAGGCGATCGCGCATCGTGTCGGCGAGCTCTTCACGTCGGGCGACGTCGATCGCGTGACGCTCGTCTACAACACGTACATCTCGGCGCTGACGCAGCGGGTCACCGAGCAGGACATCCTCCCGATCTCGCGCGACATCCTCGAGACGGACGAGGCGGAGCGCGCCGACGACGTGCTGCGCGGCGACTTCATCTTCGAGCCCGAGCCCGAGGAGATCCTCGTGCGGCTGCTGCCCGTCTACCTCGAGACCCAGGTGTACCGCGCGCTCCTCGAGTCGACGGCCTCCGAGCAGGGGGCGCGCATGACGGCGATGCGCAACGCCTCGAAGAACGCGGGGGAGCTGATCGACTCGCTCACACTACGGATGAACCGCGCGCGCCAGGCCGAGATCACGCAGGAGATCCTCGAGGTGGTCGGCGGTGCCGAGGCGCTGATGTAGAGCGCTCACGCCGCGCCGTCCGTCGAGCGGCAGGGCCTCACCCCTAACAACCGCAGCCGTCGCGCGTAGAAGTACGTGGCATGACGAGACGGAGCACCGAGACGGCCCGAGCTACCATCGCCCGCGTGGAGCAGGTCACGGCACCAGCGTCCGACTCCGAGCGCTTCGAGCGTGCGGCCGAGGTCTCGGGCCGCCTCGTCGACAACATCGAGACGGTCGTCTACGGGAAGCGGAGCGAGATCAAGCTCGTCCTCACCGCGCTCCTCTGCGACGGGCACGTCCTCCTGGAGGACGTGCCGGGCACTGCGAAGACCGTTCTCGCGCGCGCGATCGCGAGGAGCATCGACGGGGCGATCCCGCAGCGCATCCAGTGCACGCCCGATCTCCAGCCGACGGACGTGACGGGGCTCTCCGTGTTCAACCAGCAGTCACGGGAGTTCGAGTTCCGGCCGGGGCCGATCTTCGCGAACGTCGTCCTCGTGGACGAGATCAACCGCGCGACGCCGAAGACGCAGTCGGCGTTGCTCGAGGCGATGGCCGAGCAGCAGGTCACCGTCGACGGCGTGACGCACGAGCTTCCGTACCCGTTCCTGCTCCTCGCAACCGAGAACCCGATCGAGTACGAGGGGACCTTTCCGCTTCCCGAGGCCCAGCTCGACCGTTTCTTCCTGCGGACGGCGCTCGGCTACCCGGAGGCCGACGACGAGCGGCGGATCCTCGTCGAGCAGCGCTACTCCCACCCGCTCGGCGACCTGCGCCCGGTCGTCTCCCTCGACGAGGTCCACGAGCTGCGAGAGGCGGCGCAGCACGTGTACGTCGACGACGTCCTGCGGAGCTGGGTGGTCGAGCTCGTGCGCGCCACGCGTACGCAGGAGTCGGTCGTGATCGGAAGCTCCGTGCGCGGAAGCCTCGCGCTCGAGCGGGCCTCCCGAGCCTGGGCGCTCCTCGACGGCCGCGGGTACGTCGTCCCCGAGGACGTCGAGCGCCTGTTCTCGTCCGTGCTCGTGCATCGCGTCGTCTTCACGCCGACCTTCGTCGCCCGCGCCCGCGCCTCGAGCTGGGGCGAGGCGATCGAGGAGTTCCGGGCCTCGTGCCTCGAGCTGGCGCCACGGCCCGGCTCCGAAGAGGACCCGATGTTCGTGCACGACCGCCCGGCGTAGGGTTCGTCGTGCCGCAGACACGGCTCACGTTCCCGCTCGTCTCTCGGCGCCGGGTCATGGGGCTCTCGTTCGGCACGATGCGGAGTCTGCGGCGAGGCTCGGGCTCGGACGTCGCCGGGTCGCGGCCGTACCGGCCGGGCGACGACGTGTACGCGATCGACTGGGCTGCGTCCGCTCGGCTGTCGACGGCCAGGGGGAGCGACGAGTTCGTCGTCCGCGAGCGCTTCGCCGAGGACGCGCCGAAGATCGTCATCGTCTGCGACCGGCGGCCCGAGATGTCCTTCTACGGAGCGCCGCTCCCGTGGCTCGACAAGCCGCTCGCGATGCGCACCGTGGTCGAACTCGTGCTCGCGAGCGCGGGGGCGGCGGGCGGCTTCGTGGGGTATCTCGACTATGCGGACGGTCAGCCGCACTGGAGGGCGCCGAAGGGCGAGCGCAAGCTCATCGAGCTCAGGGACGAGCGGCTCTGGTCGTCCGAGTACGGCGGCCCACCCGACTGGCTCGAGCGCTCGGTCGCCCATCTCGCCACCCATCAGCGGGCGGTCACGCCCGGGACGTTCGTCTTCGTGCTCTCCGACTTCGTGCCGCTCCCGCCGCGCGAGCTGTGGCTCGCCGCGATGGAGCACCGATGGGACCTCGTGCCCGTCGTCATCCAGGACGCGACCTGGGAGCAGAGCTTCCCCGACGTGAACGGCGTCGTCGTCCCGTTCCGCGATCCGCGCTCCGGGCGAGTCGTGCCCCTCCGGTTGCGACGCAAAGAGGTCCGGGACCGACGAGAGGCGAACGAGGCCCGGATCCGCGAGCTGCTGGAGACGTTCCGCCGCCTCGACCTCGATCCGGTGCTCGTCCCCTCGAGCGACCGGGAGGACGTCCTCGCCAGGTTTCTGACCTGGGCCGACGTGCGGCGCACCCGACGGGTCGTGGGAGCGTGACCTCGCTCGTGCGGCGACGTCTCCTCAGCGCCCTGCCTGCGCTCGCGGCGGTCACGATCGCGGTCGCCGTCGCGGTCGCTCTCGGGGCCCGAAGCCGGGGCGGCGAGACGTCCGCGGCGGCCTGGCCGGCCGGCTCGGGAGGCGTCGATGCGCACGCCACGATCGCGCCGCGCCACGTGCTCTTCGGCGACACGGTGCAGGCGCACGTGGACGTCGCGGTCGACAGGACACGCGTCGATCCCGACACGGTTCGTGTCGGGACGAACTTCTCGCCCTGGCAGGTCGTGGGCAATCCCGTGCGGGTCCGGCGAGACGCGGGCGGGATCGCCGCGATTCGGACCGACTTCGTCCTCCGCTGCGTCGCCGTGGAGTGCGTTCCCACCGGGAGGTCCCTCTCCTTCGAGTTCCCGCCCGCGCGCATCTCCTACCTCTCGGTCAACGGCGCTGCGACGGCGAGGGCTCGGATCCGGTCACCCTGGCCCGAGCTGGTCGTGCAGTCGCGTATCGCGGCGGCGGGCATCGACAGTCGTGGCGAGCGATTCACCCCCTGGCGCGCAGACCCGTTGGAGCTCCCGGCGCCCTCGTACCGCATCGCTCCCGGCGTGCTCGTCGGGGCGCTCGTCTCGGGGGCCGTCCTGCTGGCGCTCGCCGCCGTCGTGCTCCTGCTCCTCGCCTGGCCGCGGCGCCGTGACGTGCCCGCTCCCGAGCCGGAGCCGGAGCCCGTCGTCGAGCCGGCCCTGACGCCGCTCGAGCACGCGCTGCTGCTCCTGGAGGACACCGCCCGGTCGAACGGGGCGGCGGAGGATCGGCGCAGGGCGCTCGAGCTCGTGGCGGAGGAGCTGGACGCGGCCGACTGGGGAGACGTGGAGCTCGCGCGCTCCGCGAAGGCCCTCGCGTGGTCCGAGGACTCCCCACCGGTGGAGCTGACGAGCAGCCTGGCCGCCCGGGTGCGGTCGGTGCTGCCTCAGGACGAGACGGAGAACCCGGAGGAAGGTTCCCCGGATGAGCCCTAGCCGCCTCGCCGACGTCGTCCGGCAGCGGTCGGTCGCCGTCGACTCCCACGATGCGACGGCCTTCCCCTTCGGCGCGCTCCGGACGCGCGCGCTTCGCCTCGCCATCGCGGGAGCTGCGGTGGCGCTCGTGATCGCGGCAGCGGCGTCTGCGCGCGGCCTGGAACGCCGATCGGACGAGCTCGTCCCGCGCGGGACGACCGCCGTCGTGGTCGTCGATCTCTCCCTCTCGATCCTGGACAAGGACTACGAGCTCGTGCGGCGGGTGCTGCGGCGGCTCGTGGCCGAGAACGCGAGCATCGGTCTCGTCGTCTTCTCGGATGTCGCGTACGAGCTCCTCCCGCCCGGGACGCCGGCGTCGGAGCTGCGGCCCGTGCTCAGGCTCCTCACCTCCCGGACGTCACGACCGCCCGTGAACCCGTGGGTGCAGGCGTTCCGGGCCGGGACGCGGATCTCGAGCGCTCTCGATCTCGCCCAGCAGATGCTCGAGCGGGACCGCGTCCGGTCGAAGTCGATCGTCCTCGTCAGCGACCTCGAGACGGCGCCCGACGACGTCCCCGCGCTCACGCGGACGGTCGAGCGCCTGCGGCGGGGCTCGATCGCCCTGCGCGTCGTCGGGCTCGGCCCCTCGAGCGACGCTCGGCGCATCTTCGAGGGGCTGCTGGAGGAGGGGATCATCGATCCCGCCGCGGGCGCCCGCGATGCTTCCGAGTCGCGTGCCGTCACGAGAACCCGAGTGCCCGAGGCGCTTCTCGCCCTGGGTGCGCTCCTGTTCCTCGCACTCGCCGCCAACGAGCGCTTCACCGGCCGTGTCGCCCTGACCCGAGGCCTCCGGAGCGATGGCTAGCGTCGCTCCTGAGCGAGAACCGATGGAGCCCGGCAGCGACCCCCGGGCGCGCCGGCGAGCGGTCGCGGGACGGATCGCGCTCGGTGCCGGCGCGCTCTGCTGCCTCGTGCTCTCGGCTGCACTGGCGATGCTCGCCGTGGACGTCTCGCGCCAGAGCGGCGCGCTCCGAGCGGGCGACGTCCGCTACGCCGTCGCTCCGACCGATCCGGCGCTCTGGCGCGCGGATTCGCTCCTGCCCCTCGGCGTCGAGAGCAGGCTGCTCGGGATCGACGACGACGTCGCCTTCCGCCAGGCCGTCCGCGCCCTGCGCCTCGCCGACCTCGGGTCCCTGTCCGCGTCGGTGTCCGATCCGGAGGTCGCGATCCGCCAGAACGAGGCGCAGGCGCGCCTCGAGGCGGTCGTGGCCGACGACGCCGACCCGGAGCGGCGGTCCGCTGCCGCCGGGTTCCTCGGCGTCCTCGGGCTGGCCCGGCTCGTGTCGGAGGTCGAGAACCGGGAGGCGCTGCTCTCGGCCACGCTCGCGAGCCTGCGGCTCGCGATCGCCCTCGATCCGTCGAACGACGACGCGAAGTACAACCTCGAGCAGGCGTACCAGCGCGGGCGGGGGCTCCGGCTGACCGAGGCGTCGGGCGGCGAGAACCCGACCCCGGGTGGAACCGGCTCGAGCGGCGCGGGCGCGGGCCAGCCCGGCAGCGGCTACTGATGGCCACGAGCCTCGTCTTTCTGACACCGCTCGGCCTGCTCCTCGCTCTGGGCTGCGTGCTCCCGGTGATCGCCCTCGGCTTCGTGGCTCGGCGTGCAAGGCGTGTGCGAGCGTTGCTGGGGCTCCGCGAGCCTTCGGCGCGCCGTCTCCTCGTCGCCGTCGCCTCCGCGCTCGCCGCGGGCATCTTCATCGGCCTCGCCGCGGCTCAGCCCGTCCTCGAGCGAACGGTCGCCATCCGGTCGCGCACGGACGCGGAGGCGTTCCTGGTGCTCGACGTCTCCCGCTCCATGCTCGCCCAGCAGGACCCGGGATCGCCGATGCGGATCGAGCGCGCGAAGGACGCGGCGCGACGGCTGCGCGCCGCCCTTCCGGAGGTTCCCGTCGGAGTCGCGTCGATGACGGACCGCGTCCTTCCGCACCTCTTTCCGAGCAACGACCAGGACGTCTTCGAGGCGACGCTCGACCGCTCGCTCGGGATCGAGCGGCCGCCTCCCCGCTCGAGCGTGCTCACGAGGGCGACCACCCTGGACGCGCTCGCCGCGATCCGGACACAGCGCTTCTTCTCACCCTCGGCTCGCAAGCGGCTCCTCGTCGTCCTCACCGACGGGGAGACCCAGCCCGTCGCCGGCGCTCGGCTGGCAGCGCTGTTCCGCCAGTCTCCGAGGATCGATGCCGTCTTCGTCCACGTTCAGCGGAAGGACGAGCGGGTGTACAGGGGTGGGAGGCCCGAGGCCCAGTACCGCACGGATCCCTCGGCGCGTGCGCTTCTCGAGAACGTCGCCGAGTCGGTCGACGGCAAGGTCTACGGCGAAGCCGACCTGAGCGCGGCGATCGACGAGTCGCGCGCCCTCCTCGGCGGGGGCCCGGAGGTCGTGCGCCGCGAGCAGCGCGGCGAGACCCCGCTCGCCCCCTACCTGGCGGCCGCGACGCTCGCTCCGGTGCTCTTGCTCCTGCTCTTCCGCGATCGCTAGCCGCTCGCGGGCTGCTCGTCCACCCACGGCTCGACGGCTTCGACGAATCCGACCTCGTCCATGTACGAGATCGCGCGGCTCGTGATCCACACGAGCGCCCCCGGGCTGGCCTGCTCCAGCACCGCTCGGACGGCGTCGTCGCCGAACGTCGGCCCGCCGTACTGCCCCGCGCTCGCGCGTCGCAGCCGACACAGCGCGAGCGCCGCCCGGTCCGCCTCGTTCCCGGCCTCGTCGTACCACTGCACGCCGACCGCGCGCTCGAGCAGCGCTCCCCCCTCTTCGGCCAGCCGGGCCGCGTCCTCGCTCGCGATGTTGAAGGACGTCTTCCGCGGTTCGTTTGCGCCGGGAATGCGCACGTCATGGCCCCCTCTCTAACGAAATCGACACAGTTGACGTCTCAGCAGTATGATCATGCACCTGTTTGCCGCGTTCAGCAGAGCCAGTGTCGGTGCGGACGGCGGACGGAGAGTGTGTGACAGGGTCAAACCTCGGACGGAGGGAGTACATGCGTAAAAGGACGCTTCTGCTTTTGACGGGTGTGATCGCGCTCGTCGGAAGCTTCGTCATCGGCCCATCGGCCACCGCCACCCCGAAGCGGGCCTCGGCGGGCACCGTGACGATCATCCACGACCAGGAGCCCGGGATCCTCAACCCCTTCCTCTCGGAAGGAAACGGGTACACGGTCGCGCTGGCGCTCAACAAGATCCTCGCCGCCGGCCTGATCTACAACGAGAAGGTCCAGGCCGTCCCCGAGCTGCTCGACGGCCAGCCGAAGATTCTGAAGGCCAACCCGCTGACGGTCACGGCCACGTACAAGAAGAGCGCGGTGTGGAGCGACGGCAAGCCGATCACGGGTGCCGACTTCGTCGCCGGCTGGAAGACGAGAATGAACCCGAACTGGGACATCGTGTCGCGCTCGGGCTGGGAGGACATCGCGAGCGTCAAGGTGAAGGGCAAGAGCTTCACCGTGACCTTCAAGAAAGGCAGGTCGTTCTACGACTGGAAGGTCGGCATCATGGGCGCGCAGGTCATGCCGGCCCACAAGGTCGCCGGCCAGGACTTCAACAAGCTCTGGTCGGACTCGCTCGACATCGCGAGCGGTCCCTTCAAGTTCGGCAGCTGGCAGAAGGGCACGCAGCTGCAGATCGTGAAGAACCCGAAGTGGGCGGGAGCGCCGGCCAAGATCGACCGCATCGTCTTCCGCTACCTCGCGGGTGCCTCGCAGTTCCAGGCGCTCAAGAGCGGTGAGGGCGATGTCGTCGAGCCGCAGCCGCAGGTTCAGATCGTCGACTTCTACAACGACAAGCAGTTCAAGGTGCAGTCGGGCGCCGGCTACCAGTGGGAGCACATCGACTTCCAGCAGGGCGAGAAGGCCGCACCTGCGCTGAAGCAGAAGTACGTCCGGCAGGCCATCATCACCGGCATCAACCGGGCCCAGATCCGCGAGGTGCTCTACATCAAGACCGGGCTCGTCAAGAACGCGAAGGACCTGCCGGTTCTGCAGAGCCACATCTACAAGCCGTTCGAGCCGCAGTACAAGACGCCGTACGCGCGGTACAAGTTCAGCCAGAAGAACGCGATCGCGATCCTGAAGAAGAACGGCTGCACCGGCGGCCCCACCACGCCGTCGGCCTCGAACTCGAGCATCTACAGCTGCCCAGGTGTCGGCAAGCTCTCCTTTGCCTTCACCACGACGTCCGGCAACCCGCTTCGCGCCCTGACGTTCGAGATCATCCAGAAGCAGCTGAAGAGCATCGGGATCGAGTTCACGCCCAGGTTCGTCTCGCCGGCCGTGCTGTTCGGCGGCGGGACGCTCACCTCGGGCGACTGGCAGATCGTGATGTTCACGTTCCTCAGCAGCCCGTCGAACACCGGCGACTTCAACAACATCCAGGGTTGTGGCGGTGACCAGAACTACATGAATGCCTGCAACCAGAAGGCATCCGCCATCCTGAGGAAGGCGAAGTTCACGGCCGACGACGACAAGCGGGCGGCCCTGCTGAACTCGGCCGAGATCCTCCTCGCGGAGGACGTCTGGTCGATCCCGCTGTTCTCCCGTCCGACCTTCCTGCTGAACAACGTCAAGGTCAAGGGCGTCCTCAAGAACCCGACCCAGCAGGGCTCGACGTGGAACGCCGAGACCTGGACCGTCGGGTAGGAGAAGGAGCAGCAATCCGTGTCAGGCGACGCCTGACGCCAATCCATCCCGCCCCCGTCCTCGGACGGGGGCGGGACTCGTTCTAAGATCTGGAGCGGGCCCGTGGTCACCTACGTCATCCGAAGATTGCTCTACAGCATCGTGGTGCTGTTCGCGGCGAGTGTCCTCGTCTTCTGGGGGTTGAGCCTCGTGACGAGCCCGATCGGGTTCTTGAGGATGCAGCCGAACATCTCCGAACAGACGATCCAGAACATCGTCGAGCGCAAGCACCTCGACGAGCCGATCTACGTGCGCTACGGGTATTGGATCAAGGACGTCGTGACGAACAAGTTCGGGACGGAGACGGTCTCGGATCAGCCCATCTGGCCGGACCTGAAGCGGGCCATGGGGCATACCCTCCAGCTCATCATCGCCGCCGAGCTGCTCGCGATTCTCCTCGCGGTCGGCATCGGCGTCTACTCGGCCTTACGCCAGTACAGCGTCTTCGACTACACGGCGACGACCTTCAGCTTCGTCGGGCTGGCGATTCCCGTGTTCTGGCTGGCGCTGATGCTCCAGATCCTGTTCGTGAACATCTATCTCTGGTTCGACGTGCGCATCTTCTACGTCGCGAACCTGAACTCCGTCGACCCGGGATCCGGGATCCACTTCTTCCTCGACCGCGCACAGCATCTCGCCCTCCCGATCCTGGTGCTCATGGTGGCGAGCGTGGCGCAGTACTCCCGCTTCATGCGCGCGTCGATGCTGGAGGTGGTGAACGCGGACTACGTTCGAACAGCCCGCGCGAAGGGCCTGGAAGAGCGACGAGTCGTCATGAAGCACGCGTTCCGCAACGCGCTCATCCCGCTCGTGACGATCGTCGCGCTGAACTTCGGCGGGCTCATGGGCGGGGCGGTGGTCACCGAGACGGTGTTCGCGCTCGACGGGATGGGCCTCTTCTTCATCACCAGGCTCAACGCCGGCGATCCCTACCCCGTGATGGCGTTCCTGATGGTGACCGCGGTGTTCGTGATCGTCTTCAACCTCATCGCCGACCTCGCGTATGGTTGGCTCGACCCCAGAGTCCGTCTTGACTGAGAACGTCTCGTCTGCCGACCGGCTGCCCGGAGAGCGCGATGGTGTCCGGGTCGCGCCCGGCGCGGGCGCGGGTACTCCGCCGTCCGCTACTCCGGTGGCCGCGGGCCATCCCGCTGTCTCGAGCGACCTGGAGCTCAGCTACGAGAGCGGACTCGAGGTCGAGGCCCGCAGCCAGTGGGCGTACGCACGGATGCGCTTCTTCCGCCACAAGCTCGCGGTGGCGAGCCTGATCGTGCTCATCATCCTCAGCCTCGTCGCCATCTTCGCCGATCAGGTCGCCCCACACGCATACGACGAGTTCGACTTCGAGCACATCGTCGCGCCGCCGACGCTGGACGGCTGGCATCTCTTCGGCACCGACGAGCTCGGGCGCGACTACCTGAGCCGTGTGATCTACGGCCTTCGCACGTCCCTCTGGGTGGCATTCTTCGTCGCGACGCTCGCGACCGTGATCGGCACGGTGGTCGGCGCGATCGCAGGCTACTACGGAGGAGTGACCGACAACGCGCTCATGCGCCTCGTCGACCTCGTGCTCGTCATGCCGCTTCTCGCGGTGCTGCTCGTGCTCTCGGCGTACCTGGGGCAGGGAAAGCCGGTTCGGGTCGGCCTCATCGTGGCCCTCCTCATCTGGGTGAACCTCGCCCGCATCGTCCGTGGCGTCTTCCTCTCGCTGCGCGAGAAGGAGTTCGTGGAGGCGGCCAAGGCAGCCGGAGCGGGCGACCTGCGCATCATGTTCCGCCACATGCTCCCGAGCACGATCGGGCCGATCATGGTCACGATGACGCTGCTCATCGCCTTCGCGATCCTCCTCGAGGCGGCGCTCTCGTTCCTCGGCTTCGGCGTCCAGCCCCCGACCCCGGCGCTCGGCAAGCTGATCGCCGACGGACAGGTGCAGGGGTTCGCCGCCTGGTGGCTCGTCACCTTCCCCGGGCTCGTGATCGTGATCGTCGCGCTCGCGGTGAACTTCATCGGCGACGGGCTTCGCGACGCACTCGACCCCCAGCAGCGACTCCGTGCCTGAGCCCATCCTCTCGATCGACGGGCTCACGGTCGAGTTCGCCACCGAGGACGGCGTCGTCCACGCCGTCACCGACGTCAGCTACGACCTCCAAGCGGGAGAGGTCCTCGGCATCGTCGGCGAGTCCGGATCCGGGAAGAGCGTCTCGATGCTCTCGGTTCTCGGGCTGATCCCGATGCCCCCCGGTCGAATCGTCAGCGGTGAGGCGGCGTTCCAGGGCGAGGATCTCGTCAGGGCATCGAAGAAGCGCCTGCAGGAGATCCGCGGCGGCGCGATCGCGATGATCTTCCAGGATCCCATGACCTCGCTGAACCCGGTGTTCACGATCGGGGACCAGATCTCCGAGGCGATCCTCGCGCACAACCCCGGGACAGGCGAGAAGGCGGCACGCGAGCGGACGGTTCACCTGCTGGAGCTCGTCGGTGTCCCCTTCGCGGAGCGGCGGATCGAGCAGTATCCGCACGAGTTCTCGGGCGGCATGCGCCAGCGCGCGATGATCGCCATGGCGATCGCGAACGAGCCGCGGATCCTGATCGCCGACGAGCCGACGACCGCGCTCGACGTCACCATCCAGGCCCAGATCGTCGAGGTTCTGCGGTCGGCCCAGCAGGAGACCCATGCGGCGACGGTCCTCATCACGCACGACCTCGGACTCATCGCGGAGCTGGCCGACCGCGTCGTCGTCATGTACGCGGGGCGCGTCGTCGAGATCGGCGACGTCTACGAGATCTTCAACTCGCCGAGCCATCCCTACACGATCGGGTTGATGGGCAGCCTGGCCCGCCTCGACTCGGAGCAGGACCGGCTCGAGCCGATCCCGGGTCAGCCGCCGAGCCTGATCAGCCCGCCTCCCGGCTGCGCGTTCCACCCGCGCTGCGCGGCGTCCCAGGGCAGGGAGATCTGCCGAACCGAGATCCCGGAGCTCCGTGCGGCCGCCGACGAGTCGGGTGTGCACCGCTCCGCCTGTCATTTCCTCGAAGAGCTCGCCGCCCGGCGTGTCGGCGCGGGTTCCGCGGCAGGTGAAGCTCCGTGAGCACGGTACAACCCGGCGTGGTCGAGGAGCCGGCGGCGACGAACGGCTACGAGCTGCTCCACGTCGAGGGGCTCGTCAAGTACTTCCCGATCAAGGCCGGCGTCTTCAGGCACACGGTGGGACACGTGAAGGCAGTCGACGGCGTCGACCTCGTGGTGCGCTCGGGAGAGACGCTCGGGATCGTGGGGGAGTCCGGGTGCGGCAAGACCACGCTCGGGCGGACGATCATCAAGCTGCTCGAGCCGACGGCCGGCAGAATCGTCTTCGAGGGCGAGGACATCACGAACCTCAGCCGGCGACGGATGCGACCGTTCCGGCGCGACATCCAGATCGTCTTCCAGGACCCCTACGCATCCCTGAACCCGAGGATGACCGTGCGCGAGATCGTCGCGGAGCCTCTGCGGATCCACCGTCTCTACCATGGATCCGAGGGGAGACGCCGTGTCGAGGAGCTCCTGCGCACGGTCGGCCTCAGCCCCGAGCACGGCAACCGCTTCCCGCACGAGTTCTCCGGTGGTCAGCGCCAGCGCATCGGCGTCGCGCGCGCGCTCGCCTTGAACCCGAAGGTGATGGTGCTGGACGAGCCCGTCTCGGCGCTCGACGTCTCGATCCAGGCGCAGGTCGTCAACCTGCTCAAGCAGCTCCAGATCGACTTCGGCCTCACCTACCTGTTCATCGCCCACGATCTCTCGGTCGTGCGACACGTGTCCGACCGCGTTGCGGTGATGTACCTGGGCAAGATCGTCGAGCTGGGGTCGCGCGTGGAGATCTACGGTGCCCCGATGCATCCCTACACGCAGGCGCTGCTCTCGGCGGTTCCCATCGAGTCGCCGAACCTGCGCGGCAAGCGGAGTCGCATCGTCCTCCAGGGGGACGTCCCCAGCCCCGCGAACCCGCCGTCGGGCTGCGTCTTCCGGACGCGCTGCTGGAAGGCGCAGGAGATCTGCGCCGAGGAGGCTCCGGCCCTCGCCCCGCGGGCGGGCGGCGCGCATCCGGTCGCGTGCCACTTCGCCGAGGTCGCGGCCCCGCTCGCGACGGATCAGGGCGCCCCTGAGCAGAGGCCCGCTAACTCTCCGGTCTCGACGTCGTCTCTGGAAGCATGAGGACGGTGCCGACTCCGGTCAGCTGTGAGCGCGTCCGCGGCCAGATCTCGCTCCAGCTCGACGCCGAGCTCTCGGAGCTCGAGCGCAGGATGGTCGCGAGACATCTCGAGCGCTGCCTCGACTGTCGGGCGTTCGAGGAGTCGACCGCCGCGTTCACCGCAGAGCTCCGGGCGGCGCCGCTCGAGCCGCTGCGACGTCCGGTCGTCGTCCACCGGGTGCGGCGCCCCTCCTTCGCCGCGACCCAGGCCGCGGTTGCGGCCGTCGTGGCGATCGCGGCAATCGGCGTCGTCGGTCAGCTCGGGCTGACGAAGCCACGCGTTGCGAGCCAGGGTGGACAGTCGGTCGCGCGCTCGGACCTGTTTGCGACGTCCTGGCGGCCGGAGTGGGAGACCGCGCAGCTCGAGGCTGCGGCTCGGGATCCGGGCGAGGGCCGGCCGGGACCGCTTCCGGCCGTCTGACGGCGATCCAGGCCCGATAGCCCGGGCCGCAGGGCTGCGGGGTGGGGGTCAGGAGAACGTGCCGAGCGGCTCACGGATCCGGCGCGCGCCCGCCGTGCACGATGCTCGTGCGTCGGGTGTGCGCAGCCGGGGGCAGCCCGAGCGCCGGAACGCCCCGTTCGTGACGACGTCGAGCGTGCGCCCGAACCAGGAGTAGCAGCCGCCGCGCGTGGACTTCGGGAACGAGGCGCACGAGCCGATCAGCCGAAGCTGCTCGAAGCGGTCCCGCGCCACCACGGGGACGTTGACTCCACGCAGGCAGTCGAGCGAGTCGCTGCCGGAGAGCAGGCCACAGACCCGCGCGTGGTCGGACGGGTCGCGCAGCCGCGCGAGGAGAAGCGAGGCGCCGGCGATGCACCCCCCGCGCTGCATCCCGTCGACTCGGCGACACAGGCGCGCGATGTCGGACTCGTCCCAGACGCGGGCGGACTGCCGTCGCTCCCAGAAGTACCGGTACCAGCACGGCCGCGGGTAGGCGTACTTCCCGCAGACCGACACGGGGTCGGTATCCGCTCCCTCGGGGCGTTTGGTTCCGTCGCCGCCGCTCAGCGAGATCCAGTAGTCGTGGAAGGCGCCCTGCGCGCAGTCGGGGGAGTAGTTCGCGCCGAGCGACGTGCAGGCCGCGACGGCGCTCGAGAGCGCTCCGTGGTAGCCGCGCATGAAGGCGTGGCCCGAGCCGTGCACGCACGTGTACTGGCGGAATCGGGTGGGAAGCTTGGCGCAGATGGGTATGACGCTTCGTGGACTGATCACGAGCTTGGTGCCGAGGTGGATCACCATGCCCATCCCGAACCCCCCTGAGCACCCCGGGTCGTTCGACTTCGGCACGTACGTGTAGAGCGTCTCGAGCGTGACCCCGTGGCGCTGCGCCCAGAGACGGCCGACCTCGTGCATGAGGATGTGACAGTTCGACTCGAGCCACCCGCCGTTCGCATGAACCGTGTGGTCGATCCTCGGCAGCTCGTTCGCCGGGTCGCCCGACTTCTCGACGATCGCGAGCAGTCCGCGAACGTAGCAGCGATGACGCTTCGGCTCCTTGAGCACCGAGCACTCGCGAAGGAAGAAGTCCTTCTTCGCGACCGGGAAGTCCGGGACAACGACGCTGCGCCCGTCCGGCGTCGCGCCCGCGAGCGACCACGCGCCGACGATGGCCCACACGGCCAGGACGACTGCGGATGCGCGGATCACTGGATGATGAGACGGATCACGTGCGGCCTGGTTAGGAGGTGGTCTGGCGCACGAGCAACGGAACCCGGAGGCCCTTCTTGCGCAAGGCCTCGAGAGCCGCGTTGACGTCGTTCCAGCTGTCGAAGCTGAGGCCGTGAGCGCCGAACAGGATGTCCTCGAACCCCGGTTCGCGCGCCTGGTCGGCCGTGCCCTGGACATCGGTCGAGAGCGTGTGCAGGCTGCGTGTGAGCTTCGCGTGCTCCTTCTCGAACCGGGCCGGCGGTTTCTTGCGGTCGACGTCGTTCGCCGCGTCGTCGATCGCACCGGCGGCCTCGTCCATGCGGTCGAGGAGCTGGTTCAGCGACTTGGCCTTGGTGAGCCTGCCGAGCGCGTAGTCGACTCGATCCCGCGCGTTCGTCACGGCTGCCCGGTACTCCGCCTTGGTCGCGGTGTCGCGGCCTCCGAACGCGAGGATCGCGACGGCGGCACCGAAGGCGACGAGGGCAGCCACGGCGACGAGCACCAGGAGACGTGACGTCCTCGAGCTCACGACCCGGCCAGAATAGCCTCCGCACGGTTGCTTCCCGCCTGAACTTCTGTTGGGCTTCGATAAACTCGCCCGCGCCGGCGCGCCCGTTCTGCGCCGCTACGACCTTCGCCTCAGGAGAACCATGTCCGACAACGGGAGAGATCGCACGAACAGCGGCCGGATCATCGAGATCAAGGGCGTCGTCATCGACGCCGTGTTCCCGGAGCGGCTTCCCGAGATCTACAGCGCGCTGCGTCTCGACGTCCCTCAGCACGACGGAACGACCCGAACGCTGATCGCGGAGGTGCAGCAGCACCTCGGCGACGATCGCGTGCGGGCCGTCGCGATGGACTCGACGGACGGCGTCTCGCGCGGCGCCGAGTGCGTCGACACCGAGGGGCCGATCTCGGTCCCCGTCGGGCAGGCGACGCTCGGCCGCCTCTGGAACGTCATCGGGGAGCCGATCGACGAGGCGGGCCCCGCGCCCGAGGACGTGACCCGGTGGCCGATCCATCGCGACCCGCCGAGCTTCCGCGACCTGTCGCCGAAGATCGAGATCTTCGAGACGGGGATCAAGGTCATCGACCTCGTCGCGCCCTACGTCCGCGGCGGCAAGGTCGGGCTCTTCGGCGGCGCCGGGGTCGGCAAGACGGTTCTCATCCAGGAGCTCATCCACAACGTCGCGATGCAGCACGGAGGTGTCTCGGTGTTCGCAGGCGTGGGGGAGCGGACGCGGGAGGGCAACGACCTCTGGCTGGAGATGAACGAGTCGGGTGTCGTGGACAAGGTGGCGCTCGTCTACGGGCAGATGAACGAGCCGCCGGGCGCACGCCTCCGCGTGGGTCTCTCGGGGCTGACGATGGCCGAGTACTTCCGCGACGAGGGGCAGGACGTGCTCCTCTTCATCGACAACATCTTCCGCTTCGTGCAGGCCGGCTCCGAGGTGTCCGCCCTGCTCGGACGCATGCCGAGCGCGGTCGGGTACCAGCCGACGCTGGCGACCGAGATGGGCCAGCTCCAAGAGCGGATCACCTCGACGCGCAGCGGCTCGGTGACGTCCGTGCAGGCGATCTACGTCCCCGCGGACGACCTCACGGATCCCGCCCCCGCGAACACGTTCGCCCACCTCGACTCGACGACGGTGCTCGAGCGGTCGATCGTCGAGAAGGGCATCTACCCTGCCGTCGATCCACTGAAATCGACCTCTCGTGCGCTGCAGCCCGGCGTCGTGTCGGACGACCACTACGAGGTGGCGACTCTCGTCCAGCAGATCCTCCAGCGCTACGCCGACCTGCAGGACATCATCGCCATCCTCGGCATGGACGAGCTCACCGACGAGGACAAGGTCGTCGTCGCGCGCGCCCGCCGTATCGAGCGCTTCCTCTCCCAGCCGAACTTCGTCGCCGAGCAGTTCACGGGCACGCCGGGGAAGTACGTCAAGCTCGAGGACACGATCCGCAGCTTCCGCTCGATCATCGACGGCGAGCACGACGACCTCCCCGAGGCCGCCTTCTACATGGTCGGCACGATCGAGGACGCGGTCGAGAAGGCGCGTCAGCTCGAGGGCGTCGCCGCCTAGGCCGGGCCCGGCGTGGCGGAGTTCCATCCGAAGTTCGCGGTCGCGCTCGTGACGCCCGACGGCGCGGTCTTCGACGGCGAGGCCGAGATGATGGTCGTGCCGGGGGCGGCAGGAGAGATCGGCGTCCTCGCGCGGCACGCGCCGCTCGTCGCCACCCTGCAGGCGGGGTCCACGCGCATCTACCTGGCCCCGAGCGAGATCCTCGAGTTCGCGACCGGCCCGGGCTTCTTCAAGGTGGAGCTCGACCGCGCCCTCGCGCTCGTGGACGACGCGGTGAACGTGAAGGAGATCGACGACGAGCGGGCCCGGGCCCAGCTCGAGGCAGCGAAGGCGGAGCTCGAGAGGGTCGAGACGGGCGAGTCGACTGCAGATCGCTGGCAGCTCGAGCAGCGCATCAAGCACGCGGAGAACCAGCTCGCCGTGAGCGGTCGGACGATTGGCTAGCGGGACGTCCGTGCGGGAGGTCGCGCCGGGGATCTGGCACTGGACCGCCGTCCATCCGCGGATCAAGATCCCGGTGAGCTCGTACTACCTGCCGGCCGAGCGCGTGCTGATCGACCCGATCGCGCCCGACGAGGGGCTCGACTGGTTCTCCGCGTACGGTCCGCCGGTCGACATCCTGCTCACGAATCGTCACCACTACCGCTCGAGCGCCGAGTTCGCGGCTCGATTCGGCGCCACGGTGCGCTGCGTCCGCGAGGGCATGCGCGAGTTCACCCACGGCGAGAAGGTCGAGCCGTTCGAGTTCGGGGACGAGCTTCCGGGCGGCATCGTCGCCCACCGCGTCGGTGCGATCTGCCCCGACGAGACGGCGCTCCACATCCCCGCCCGCGAGGCTCTCGCGATCGCCGACGGAGCGGTGCGCATGGGTTCCGACGAGTCGCTCTCGTTCGTCCCGGACTTCCTCATGGACGACCCCGAGGAGACGAAGGCCGGCCTGCGTGCGTCCTACCGGCGGCTGGCCGGGCTCGACTTCCGGCACCTGCTGCTCGCGCACGGCGGGGCGCTCGTCGACCACGGCCGCGAGGCGCTGGCGGCGTTCGCCGGCTCGGGTGAGTCCTCCTAGTCAGAGGCTTGATGTGGATGCACGCCCCAGCGCAGGAAATCGCCGGTCGCTACAGATTCGCACTCGGCGCAACGCTCCGGCCTGTCGCTCGACGCCGGACTTCGACGGCTGCTATCACCAGGCGCGTCGTGGCCGCAGCTGCGACTGCCGCAGTCAGGCCGATTGCCACCGCCGCCGGCCACAGCCTGGTCACAGTGACGAACAGCGTTCCGTCCGCGGCGACGACGTCGGCCTCGCCGGTCAGCGCCTGCCAGATCGTGAAGCCAGCGGTGGCGGCGGCGAGGGCGACCGTGACCGCTGCGGCTCCGACGGAACCCGGCCGCCTCCTCAGCGACCACGCGTGCCAGAACACGAGGACGACCGCGAGGATGCCGCCCACGATTCCCCAGCCAGCCCAGCCGGAACCGGTGACCTGCATGTCGAACGTGAGGGGCGTGCCGAATAGGCCCGCGGAGTACACGGTGACCTTCACCCACCCGAGGAACATGTCGACGATGAGCGCAAGGAGTCCGGCGAAGATCACCACAGAAGCGCCCGAGTCGATCCGTGCGCGCGTGACCACTCAGCTGACCTCCTGTCTGCAGTGTCGCGCCGCCTGCGAGCGCCGCCATCGGGGTGTTCGCTGAAAGATCATGAGAGTCCGCCGCGCTCGGTGCGAATCGAGGCGGGACGAAGCGCTCGCCGGGAGTCCCATTCCGTTTCGGAAAGGAGCCTCCCATTTCACATCAAGCCTCTGACTAGGTTGCGGTCGACGACACGCGCCACGTCGTCTCCGCGACGTCGGGACCGAGGAACCCCGGTCGGTGCACCTCCGCGCCGGCCGTCGCGCGAGCGGTGGGCCGGAGGGGGCGTGCGCGGAAGACCGGCGCGTCGACCCGCCATCCGCTTCGGAGGTGCTAGCCTGACGCCTCCCGGAGAGCTTTGAACGGCAGCTTGGCGACCGGGTAACCAAACGCCTAAAGAGCCCGAGGGCCTCCGGCTCCCGACCTCTTCAGGCGGGAGCCGATTTCATGAAGGACACCCGAACCCACCTCGCGGCCCTCTTGGACGAGCGGATCCTCGTCCTCGACGGCTCCTGGGGCGTGCTCATCCACCGGCGTGAGCTCTCGGAGGAGGAGTACCGGGGCGAGCGCTACCGCGACCACGCCCGGGACGTCAAGGGCGATCCGGACCTGCTCAACCTGACCCAGCCCGCGATCGTGGCCGGCATCCACGACGCCTATTTCGAGGCGGGCGCCGACATCGCGACGACGAACACCTTCACGGCCACCTCCATCGGGCAGGCCGACTACGGGCTGGAGGCCGCGGCGGCCGAGATGAGCCTCGAGGGTGCGAGGCTCGCCCGCCGGACTGCCGACGAGTGGACGGCGCGGACGCCCGAGAAGCCGCGCTTCGTCGCGGGCTCGGTCGGCCCGCTCAACGTCACGCTCTCGCTCTCGCCGAAAGTGGAGGATCCCGCGTACCGCGCGGTCACGTTCGAGCACGTGCGTGAGGCCTACGAGGAGCAGATCGCCGCGCTCCGCGACGGGGGCGTCGATCTCCTCCTCATCGAGACGATCTTCGACACCCTGAACGCGAAGGCGGCGATCGTCGCCGCGACGTCGGTCGCGCCGGAGCTCCCGCTCTGGCTCTCGTTCACCGCCGTCGACCGGAGCGGCCGCAACCTCTCCGGGCAGACGAGCGACTCGTTCTGGGTCTCCGTGGAGCACGCGGAGCCGCTCGTCGTCGGCGTCAACTGCTCTCTCGGGGCGACGGAGATGCGCCCCTTCCTCGAGAGCCTGTCGCGGGTCGCCTCGACGTACGTCTCGTGCCACCCGAACGCCGGGCTTCCGAACGCGCTCGGCCTCTACGACGAGGAGGCCGACGACACGAGCCGCTTCCTGCGGGCGTTCGCGGAGGACGGGCTCGTCAACCTCGTCGGCGGCTGCTGCGGCACGACGCCGGAGCACACGCACGCGATCGCCCGCGCAGTCGAGGGGCTGCCGCCCCGCAGGGTGCCCGAGGACTCGCGGGCGCCCCGCTTCGCCGGCCTCGACTCCTTCGTGATCGGGGAGGAGACGGGCTTCGTCGTCGTGGGGGAGCGAACGAACGTCACCGGCTCGGCAAGGTTCCGCCGGCTCATCGAGGCCGACGACTTCCAGGGCGCCGTCGACGTCGCGCTCGAGCAGGTGCGCGGGGGAGCGAACCTCCTGGACGTCAACATGGACGCCGACCTCCTCGACGCGGAGCGGGCGCTGACGACGTTCCTCAACCTGCTCGCCACCGAGCCGGAGGTTGCGCGGCTGCCGATCATGATCGACAGCTCCCGCTTCTCGGCGCTCGAGGCGGGGCTCCGCTGCCTGCAGGGCAAGGGCGTCGTCAACTCGATCTCGCTGAAGGAGGGCGAGGGTCCCTTCCTCGAGCAGGCCCGGACGATCCGGCGGTACGGAGCCGGGGTGACCGTGATGGCGTTCGACGAGCGGGGTCAAGCCGAGACGGTCGAGCGCAAGGTCGAGATCCTCGGGCGCGCGTACGACCTGCTGACGAGAGAGGGCGGCTTCGCGCCCGAGGACATCATCCTCGACCCGAACGTCCTCGCGGTCGCGACCGGGATCGAGGAGCACGCGGAGTTCGCGAAGGCGTTCATCGAGTCGATCCCCCTCCTCAAGTCCCGCTGCCCGGGCGCGCTCGTCTCGGGCGGCATCTCGAACCTCTCCTTCGCCTTCCGCGGGAACGACGCCGTGCGGGAGGCGATGCACGCTTCCTTCCTCTACCACGCGATCCACGCGGGTCTCGACATGGGCATCGTCAACGCGGGACAGCTCGCCGTGTACGAGGACATCGAGCCCGAGCTGCTCGAGCGCGTCGAGGACGTGCTCTTCGACCGCCGGCCCGACGCGACCGAGCGCCTCGTCGAGCACGCAGCGACGGTGAGGGAGGGCGGAACGAAGCGGGAGCTCGACCTCGCCTGGCGCGACGCTCCCGTCGAGGAGCGCCTCGCGCACGCGCTCGTCCACGGCATCGTCGACTTCATCGAGGAGGACACGGAGGAGGCGAGGCAGAAGGTCGCGCGTCCGCTCGACGTCATCGAGGGCCCTCTCATGGACGGGATGAGGATCGTCGGTGACCTGTTCGGCGAGGGGAAGATGTTCCTCCCGCAGGTCGTGAAGAGCGCACGCGCGATGAAGCGGGCGGTGTCCTATCTCGAGCCGTACATGGAGGCCGAGAAGACCGCGCGCTCCGCGGCCGGGCGCATCGTGCTCGCGACCGTGAAGGGCGACGTCCACGACATCGGCAAGAACATCGTCGGGGTCGTCCTCGGCTGCAACGGCTACGAGGTGATCGACCTCGGGGTGATGGTGTCCGCCGACCGGATCCTCGACGTCGCCATCGAGGAGGACTGCGACTTCGTCGGGCTCTCCGGGCTGATCACGCCATCGCTCGACGAGATGGTCGGCGTCGCGAAGGAGATGGAGCGCCGCGGCTTCCTGCTCCCGCTCCTCATCGGCGGCGCGACGACGTCGAAGCAGCACACGGCGGTGCGCATCGCGCCCGAGTACAGCCAGCCGACCGTCCACGTCCTCGACGCCTCGCGGGTCGTGGGCGTGGTCGGCGACCTCCTGGACGAGAACCGCCGGGCACGGCTCGACGGCGAGAACCGCGCCGAGCAGGAGCGGCTTCGCGCGCTGCACGCCGAGAAGGGTCGCAAGCCGCTCCTCCCGCTGCGCGAGGCGCGCCTGCGGCGGACTCCCATCGACTGGCACGAGGACGATCTCGCGGTGCCCGAGTTCACGGGAGCGCGCGCCGTCGAGGAGGATGTCGCGGCCCTGCGCGCCTACATCGACTGGACGTTCTTCTTCCACGCGTGGGAGCTCAAGGGCCGCTATCCGGCGATCCTCGACGACCCCGAGAAAGGTGCAGCGGCACGCGACCTCCTCGCGGCGGCCAACGAGCTCCTCGACGAGGTCGGGGGCGGGGGAGCGCTGACCGCGCGCGGCGTCTACGGCTTCTGGCGCGGCTCCGCCGACGGCGACGACATCGTGCTTGACAGCGGCGTCCGCTTCCCGATGCTCCGCCAGCAGGCCGACCACGCGGACTCGCGGCCGAATCGGTCACTCGCCGATTTCGTGGCACCGCTGGAGTCCGGTCTCGCCGACCACGTCGGAGCCTTCGCCGTCGCGATCCACGGGGCCGAGGCGCTCGCGGATCAGTTCGCGAGCGATCGCGACGACTACCGGGCGATCATGGTGCGCGCACTCGCGGATCGCCTCGCGGAGGCGTTCGCAGAGCGGCTCCACGAGCTCGCCCGCGCTCAGTGGTACGCGCCGCGAGAGTCACTCACGAGCGAACAGCTGATCGGTGAGCGCTTCCGCGGGATCAGGCCTGCGTTCGGCTACCCCGCCTGCCCCGACCACTCGGAGAAACGAACGCTGCTCACGCTGCTCGACGCGGCGCAGGCGGGGATCGGCCTGACGGAGAGCTGCGCGACCACGCCGGCCGCGAGCGTCAGCGGCCTCTACTTCGGGCATCCGCAGGCGCGCTACTTCTCCGTCGGGCGGATCGGCCGCGACCAGGTCGCGGACTACGCCGAGCGGAAGGGGATGGCGCGCGCCGAGGCGGAGCGCTGGCTGCGGCCGAACCTCGCGTACGAGCCGTAGGCCGATCTCGCTCCTACACTGGGTCAGCATGCCTCGGATCGCGCTCCTGTCCCTCGTCGTCGTGCTCACGTGCGCGACGGGTGCGCTGGCTGCGCGAGGGGATCCGCAGAAGCGCATCGTCCCGGCGGATCAGACCCGCGCCAGGGCGATGCTGCTGAGGCAAGGGGATCTCGCACCCGGCTTCACGGCGACGGCGCCCACGGCGGGGAGCGACGCGTACTGCGGGGCGCTCGACGGCTCGGACCTCACGCTCACCGGCGAGGCGAAGTCGCCCCTCTACGCGGCCGCCGGGGTCTTCGCCTCCTCGCTCGCTCAGGTCTACGAGACGGTCGCCGACTCGAATGCGGCCTGGCGCCGCGGCACCAGCCGGGCGGGCGAGAGGTGTGCGCGGGACGCGCTCGCAAGGCAGTTCGGAAGCCGGGGACTCGGCGTCCAGTCGTTCCGGAGGGTGGCGTTTCCCCGCATTGCCGAGAAGTCGGTCGCCTACCGGCTCGTCGTCGCCGCGCAGGGCCTTCGCGTCTACGTGGACGTCGTCGTCCTGAGGCAGGGGCGCGCACAGGCCGCGGCCGTGTTCGGGTCGGCGCTCGCGCCGTTCCCGAAGGACGTGGAGGTGCGGCTCGCCCGGCTCGTCGAGCAGCGCGCGAGGACGGCCATGGGCGGCTCTCCGTAAGAGGCCCCCGGGCCGGCGCCGAACCTCTCGGCAGGTCCGGCCTGGACACGCCGAGAAGTGCCGTAGAGGAAATCGAGCCCAGGTGGTAGCTTCACCACTGGCCGTGGAGAGCTCCCGCCGTCTCGCCCTCCTTCGCCGATCGCCGTCGTTCGGCTACCTCTTCCTGGCGACGGCCGGGTCGACCTTCGGCACGTACCTCGCCGCGGTGGCGCTCACCGTCGACGTCTACGACGAGACCGGGTCGGGGAGGTGGGTGGCCGCCCTCCTCCTCGCGAACATCCTCCCGATCATCTTCATTGGGCTCTTCCTGGGGCCGCTGGTCGATCGACTCTCGCGCCGCCGGCTCATGATCGCCTCCGACCTCGTGCGCCTCGCCGTGTTCGCGGCGCTCCCGTTCGTCGAAGCCGCCGAAGGCGTGATCGCACTGGCGGCGATCGCGGGAGTCGCGACCGGGTTTTTCCTCCCGGCGGTGTACGCGGGCCTCCCGAACCTCGTCGACGAGGAGGATCTCACGAACGCCAACTCGCTGCTCCAGACGGTCGAGACGCTCGCCTGGATGCTCGGCCCGGTCGTCGGGGGAGTCCTGCTCGCGGTCTGGGGGCCGGCCGTTCCCTACGTCGTGAACGCGGGCACCTTCCTCCTCTCCGCACTGCTCGTGGCGCGCATCCCGGAGGCCGAGCTTCGCTCGGACGAGCCCCTCACGCAGGGGCACTGGCGAGACGTCGCAGACGGCATCAAGCTCGTCGTGATCTCGGCGCCGCTCCGCGCCGTCCTCGTCACCTGGAGCGTCGTCGCCCTCGGCGCGGCGGCGGTGAGCGTCGCCGAGGTCATCTTCGCGAAGAACGATCTCGACTCCGGGAACATCGGCTTCGGATTCCTCGTCGCGGCGAGCGGTCTCGGGCTGGCGCTGGGGAGCTTCTTCTCGGCGCCTGCTCTCGGCAAGGTCGGGTTGCGGCGCCACTACGTCGGGTCGATCACGCTCATGGGCGTGGGCTGGGGGGCGGCGGCGCTGTCGGGGACGATCTGGCTCGCTGTGCCGCTCGTGGTCGCCGGCGCTGTGGGCAACGGCGGCGCGACCGTCTGCAACCGGCTCTTCATCCAGCGCGCCGCGCCTGATCGGTACCGCGGCCGCGCGCTCGCCACGATCATGAGCTCGACGTATGCCGTCACCGGCCTCGGAATGGCAGCCGCGGGCGCTCTCGCCGACGTGTTCGGCGCTCGCGCGATCTGGATGGGAGCCAGCGCCGTCTTCCTCGTCGGCGCCCTCGTCGCGCTCGTGGTGACCAGCTGGCTCCCCGTCGCGAGCGACGCCGAGCAGCAGGCGATCGAGGCGAGCTCCGTGTCGGCGGTTGCCGCCCTCGGAGACGGTCGTGAGCAGCCGCTCGAGCAGGGGCCGGAGCAGACGCCGGCGCGGGAGCCGACCCCGGTACTGGAGCCGTCGGCGCTCGAGCCGGAGCCAGCGCCGTCGGCGAACGGCCAGCACTCCTCGCTCGAGCGGCTCGCGGTGCTCATGGAGGAGATCGAGGGCGCGCGCGACGCCGAGGCGCGCCGCCCCTCCTGACGCGCCCCGCGCGCGACAGACCGTTGCCGTCGGCGGGCGCACGGGCGCCGCATAGAGTCCCGGCGTGGCTCGGAAGGAGTGGACGCTCGAGGAGCTCGTCGCCGGCGTACGGGCAGCCGACCGCCGTGCGCTCGCGCGCGCGATCTCGCTCGTCGAGGACGGCGACCCGCTCGCCTATCCGCTCGTGCGCGAGCTCTATCGGGAGACCGGACGCGCCGCGGTGGTCGGGGTGACGGGACCGCCGGGCGTGGGCAAGTCGAGCCTGATCGGAGCGCTCGTGGGGCACATCCGGGAGCTCGACCGCACCGTCGGCATCGTCTCCGTCGACCCGTCGAGCCCCTTCTCGCGGGGAGCGCTGCTCGGGGATCGCATCCGCCTCTCCGACCACTTTCTCGACCCCGGCGTCTACATCCGCTCGATGGGAACGCGCGGCCACCTCGGCGGACTCGCCGAGGCGACGCTGCAAGCAGTGCTCCTGCTGGACGCGGCCGGAAAGCAGGTCGTGTTCGTCGAGACCGTCGGCGCCGGCCAGAGCGAGGTCGAGGTGACGGGGATCGCGGACACCGTGCTGCTCGTCCTCATGCCCGGCTCGGGCGACGCCGTCCAGGCGCTGAAGGCCGGGATCATGGAGATCCCGGACGTGATCGCGATCAACAAGATGGAGCACCCGGCCGCGAAGACCATGCTCAACGAGGTGCGCTCGATCGTGGCGCTCTCCGAGCCCGAGCGGCGCCCGCCGATCCTGCTCACGGAGGCGCTGACGGGCGAGAGCGTCCCCGAGCTCTGGTCGGCCCTCGACGCGCACCGCGAGGCCCTCGAGCAGGACGGAAGGCTGGAGGAGCGCCGCCGCAAGAACCTCGCCTCGGAGGTCTTCGCGATCGCGTCGAGTCGCGCGAAGGCGCATCTCGAGGAGGCGGTCGCGGGCGACCCGCGTCTCCGCGACCTCCTCGCGCAGGTCGAGCGACGGCAGCTCGATCCGCTGAGCGCGGTGAGGCAGATCATGGAGGAGGTGTTCAGGCTCGATGGCGCTGACGATCGCTGACGTCGAGCTTGCGCGCGAGCGCCTCAGCGGGGTCGCGCGGGAGACGCCGCTCTACCCGTCGGAGACGTTCTCGCGGCTCTCCGGGCGCCCGGTCCTGCTGAAGGCCGAGAACCTGCAGCGCACGGGCTCGTTCAAGATCCGCGGGGCGTTCAACACGATCGCCACGCTCGGCGACAAGGAGCGCGGAGCCGGCGTCGTGGCAGCGAGCGCCGGCAACCACGGACAGGCCGTCGCCTGGGCGGCGCGGGAGGCGGGGATCCCGGCCACGATCTTCATGCCGCAGGACGCGCCCATGGCGAAGGTGGAGGCGACGCGCTCCTACGGCGGCCGCACGGAGCTCGTGGGCGAGGGCTTCGAGGAAGCCGTGGCGGCTGCGAACGCGCACGTCGCGAAGACCGGAGCCACGCTCGTGCACGCGTTCGAGGACGAGCGGGTCATCGCGGGCCAGGGCACGATCGGGCTCGAGCTCGCCGAGCAGGCGCCGGATGCCGACACCGTCCTCGTGCCGATCGGCGGCGGCGGTCTCGCGGCCGGGATCTCGCTCGCCCTGAAGGAGCGCCGTCCCCGAGCTCGGATCCTCGGCGTCCTCTGCCAACCGGGCTACACGATCGCCGACGGCATCGCCGTGAAGCACCGCGGCGAGCTTCCCTCGGCCGTCCTCGACCGCACGCTCGACGGCACGCTCTCCGTCTCGGACGAGGAGATCTCGGAGGCGCTCGTCCTCTGCGTGGAGCGAACCAAGCTCCTCGTGGAGGGCGCCGGCGCGGTTGGCCTCGCCGCGCTGCTCGCAGGCCGCGTGCCCGGCACGGGCTCGGTCGCGGTGGTGCTCTCCGGCGGGAACATCGACGCGACGACGCTCATCTCGGTGCTCAGGCACGGACTCACGCGCGCGGGGAGGTTCCTCGCGATCCGTCTGCTGATCCCGGACCGGCCCGGGGAGCTGCGAAACGTCCTCGATCTGATCGCGCGGGGGAGAGGGAACGTCGTCTCGGTCGACCACCACCGCGAGGGGCGCACGACGAGCGCACTCCAGACCGAGATCGAGCTCGTCGTCTCGACGCGGGACGAGGAGCACTGCCAGGAGCTCCTCGCCGTACTCGCGGCCGCCGGGCACACGGTCGAGCGCGTCGGCCCCCCTGCGTAGACCCGTTGCGCAGAACACGAGGCAGGTACACGTCGGAACGTGGCTCGGAGGTCCGGCGTCCGTTCGTCGGCGCGTCCCCCCTGACGCGGCCGGAGAAGCTCAGGACCCGTAGCCGCGGATCGCGACGGTGGGCTTTCCGGCGGCGGCCCAGGTGTCGATGCCGCCGTCCGCGACCGCGTGCGCGTCGAACCCGCGAGCTGCCAGGATGCTCGCGCCGATGACCGCTCGGAGACCGGTCTCGCAGACCGTCACGACCGGCCTGTCTCCCGCGAGGTCGATCTCGCCGGCCGTCATGAGCCGGTAGGGGAGGTTCACGCTGCCCGGGATCTGGCCCACCTCGTACTCGTCCGGCTCGCGAACGTCGACGAGCGTCGCGCCGTCCTCGATCAGCGCGTCGAGCTCCTCCATCGACACGAGCTCCATCGTCTCCGGCCCGCCGCCGAGGACGTAGCCGGCGACGTCGAGCAGGCCGACCGAGTGCAGGCCGCGGATCGCCGCCTGCGCCTCGGCGAAGTCGGAGGCCTCGACAATCACCGGCCTCTCGTGGTCGAGCACGAACCCCGCCTTCGTCGCGAACCGGGTGCCCGAGACGGGAACGCTGAGCGCGCCGGCGAGGTGGCCGGCTGCGAAGTCGTCCACCGGCCGCACGTCGAGCACCTGTGCGCCCGCGGGCGGTCCGGCAAGCTCCTGCACCTCGGGCTGCGCGCCGACCCAGGGCCCGCGGTTCAGCTCGACGATCCGCTCCATGTTCGGAGGGCGCGGCGCCGTGATCGCCGCCGAGTCTGCGATGAACGCGTTCGCGTCGGAGAACGCCAGCGCCGGGTTGAAGCGTCGCTCGAAGCCGATCGTCGTGGAGGCCTTCGAGCTCATCGCCTTCCCGCAGAGCGAGCCGGCGACGTGGCCCGGGTAGACCTCGACACCGTCGCCGAGTTCGACCAGCCGCTGCAAGGAGTGGAACAGTCCTTCGGCGCCCTCGTGGGCCTCGACCGCGAGGTCCGGGCGGGCCGCGTCACCGACGAAGAGCGAGTCGCCGGTGAGGACGATCCAGGGCTCCGGCCCGCGCGAGCGGTCGATGACGGCGATGCAGGAGTGCTCGGGCCGGTGGCCCGGCGTGTGGATGCAGCGGAGCACGATGTCGCCGAGGACGATCTCGTCGCCGTCCTCCAGCGGGTCGTGGGGGTACTCGGCTCCCGCGATCCGGTGCACGCTGACCGGGATCCCGTGCTCGAGCGCGAGCCGCCCGTGCCCCGAGAGGTGGTCAGCGTGGGTGTGCGTCTCGATCACGCGGACGATGCGCACGCCGCGCCGGTCGGCCTCCTCGAGGTACTGCTCGATCGCGTAGGACGGGTCGACGAGCACCGCCTCTCCGGTGCCCGGGTCGCCCACGAGGTAGGAGGCGCAGCCGAGCGCGTCGTCGACGAACTGCGTGAAGATCACGAGGCGCGACGGTACCAGCGGCTGCCGCTATCTCTCTTGAAGTGTCGGCGGGAACAGGCGTTCCCGCATGGGTGAGCGAGGTTGTAGCGCGAGGAGGGAGGATCGTTCTTCTCAGGAGCCCGACGAGAACGCCGCCATCGAGCCGGTCGAAGCGGAGGAGAACGTTGCGGTCTGCGGGGGTTGCCGTCAGCATCCCCAGCCTGGGAGTGCCCGGGAGCACCGGAATCGGTGGTTTTCCCGGGTGTCAGCGGGAAGAGGGACGCATCACAATTCAGCGGATCGATGGTCTGGGAGGAGGTTCGAGTTGGACGCTGCATCGGATAGAGCCGCCACGGGGGTGAAACCGGATGGCGCTCCGCCGTACTTGCACGAGGCTTCCGACGCCGTGGCCGCGATGGGCTCGGACGAGCTCTCGGGGCTGAGCACGGCCGAGGCTGCGAGCCGCCTGTCGCGCTATGGGCAGAACGAGATCAGGGCCGAGCCGCCCCCGTCGGTGTGGGCCGTCGCCTTGGCGCAGCTGCGCGACCCGATGAACGTCATGCTCATCGCGGTCACCGCGGTGAGCTTCGCAATCGGGGAGATCTCGACCGGGATCATCGTCGCGCTCCTGATCCTGCTCAACGTCGTGCTCGGCTCGCGGCAGGAGCTGAAGGCGCGGGAGAGCATCGACGCGCTCTCGAACCTGCAGGTCCCGCAGGCGAAGGTCGTCCGGGACGGCGCGGTCGTGCTCGTGCCTGCGGTCGACGTCGTGCCGGGAGACGTCGTCCAGGTCGAGGCCGGAGACATCGTGCCGGCCGACGGCCGGATCATCCGGTCCGCGACCCTCGAGACGCAAGAGGCGGCGCTGACGGGCGAGAGCGCGCCGGTCCCGAAGGACGCAGCCGTGCTCGGCGGGGGCGACGTCGCTCTTGGCGATCGCTCGAACATGCTGTTCCAGAACACCGCGGTGACGCGGGGCACGGCGGCGATGGTCGTCACCGCGACCGGCATGGACACGGAGATGGGTCAGATCGCGACGATGCTGACCTCGGTCGAGCGCACCCGCTCGCCGCTGCAGAAGGAGCTCGGCTCCCTCACGAAAGTGCTCGGGCTGATCGCGTGGGGAGCTGTCGCGTTCATCGTGGTCGTCGGCATGGCGCGCGGGATGCCGTTCAGCGAGGTGATGCTGCTCGGCACGGCGATGGCGATCTCGGCGATCCCGACAGGGATGCCTGCCTTCGTGTCCGGTCTTCTGTCGATGGGCGCGAAGCAGCTTGCCGGTGCGAAGGCCGTGGTCAAGAACCTGACCGACGTGGAGACGCTCGGCGCGACGAGCGCGATCAACACGGACAAGACCGGGACCCTGACGCTGAACCAGATGATGGTCTCGACCATCTTCGCGGCCGGCTCGTGGTTCAAGGTCGAGGGAGAGGGGTACCGGAAATCGGGCGCGATCACGTCCGTCGCCGGTGCTCCCGTGCCGGACTTCACGCGGCTCGCGCTGGGGCTCGTGCTCGACAGCGACGCGACGGTCGCGGACGACGGCTCGGTCGTGGGCGACCCCACCGAGGCGGCGCTCGTCGTCCTCGCGGCGAAGCTCGGCGTCGACGCCGAGGAGACACGTCGCGCCTACCCGCGGCTCGCCGAGGTGCCGTTCGACTCGGACTACAAGTTCATGGCCACGTTCCATCGCGCGACGCTGGAGGGCCAGGAGCGGATCGTGCAGCTCGTCAAGGGCGGCCCCGACGTCGTGCTCGCACGCTGCGGCCAGGCGGGCGGCCCTCTCAGCGGGTCGCAGGTCCCCATCGAGGAGGCCAGGTCCGGCATCGACGCTGCCAACGCCCGGATGGGCGAGGAGGGGCTTCGCGTCCTCGCTTTCGCCGCGCGGTTCGTCGACGAGAGTGAGCTGCAGGCTGCGGCGGAGGATCCGATGTCGATGGTGCGCGACCTCTCCTTCGCGGGGATGGTGGGGATCATCGACCCGCTGCGTGCGGAGGCGAAGGGGGCCGTGCAGACCGCGCTCGGCGCCGGCATCGACGTCCGCATGATCACCGGCGACCACGCCGTCACCGCCAAGGCGATCGGTGAGCAGCTCGGGCTCGGGCCGGGCGCGATCAGCGGTACCGAGCTGCAGGCGCTGACGGACGAGGAGCTCGCTGCACGGCTCCCCGAGCTGCACGTCTTCGGGCGCGTCACGCCGCAGGACAAGCTGCGCCTCGCCCGGATCATGCAGGAGCAGGGGATGATCGTCGCGATGACCGGCGACGCGGTGAACGACGCCGCCGCCCTCAAGCAGGCCGACATCGGCGTCGCCATGGGCAGCGGCAGCGAGGTGACGAAGCAGGCCGGCCGCATGATCCTCACGGACGACAACTTCGGCACGCTCGTGCACGCCGTCGAGATCGGCCGCCGCGTCTACGAGAAGGTCGTCTCCTACGTCCGCTTCCAGATGACCCAGCTGCTCGCGCTCGTGCTCCTCTTCGTCGCGGCGACTGCGTTCGACATCAACGACGGCGTCGCCCTGACCCCGCTGATGGTGCTCTACCTCCTGATCTTCGTGACGGCATCGGGAGTGGTCGTCATCGCGGTCGATCCCGGCGCTCCGGACGTGATGCACCGGCCGCCGCGCGACCCGAAGGTGCCGATCACGCACAGGGGCGCCGTGACGCAGTGGGCCGTGTACGCAGTGACGCTGTTCGTCGCGGCTCTCGTCCCGCTGGTCGCCGGGCCCGACGACCCGAGCACCGACGTGCCGACGGCGTCCCTCACGATGACCTTCGTCGTGATGGGGCTCGGCACCGTCTTCAACGCGCTCACGAACCGGCGCGACCCCGCGAGCGGGCTCTCGTCGCCCGTTCTCGAGGCACTGCTCATCTCCCTCGCCCCGGTCTCGCTGATCGTGCTCGCGACGGAGCTGCCGGGGCTCCAGAAGGGCCTGCTCACGACCTCGCTCACGGGTCACGAGTGGGCTGCCTGCTTCGGGCTCGCGCTGCTCCTGCCGCTCGTCGTCGAGGTGGGCAAGGTGCTCCGCCGGCGCCGTGCTCAGGTGCCGGTCGCGCTCGACCCGCAAGGAGCGCTCGGCCCGCGACGCGCGGCGACCGAGCCGATCTCGTGAGACCCGGAGGGGGATGAGATGACGACGACCGGGCAGACGATCGTTCCCCGCTGGGAGTGGCGGACGTTCGGCGAGCGCTTCGTGAGCGCCGAGCAGCGGTTCGGCGAGCTCTCTCCGGAGCGGGTGCAGGAGAGCGTCGACCTCTACCTCGTGGCCGCGAGCGCAGACCACGCGGTGAAGGTCCGCGACGAGTCGATGGACGTGAAGCACCTGGAGCGTGTCGACGAGAACGGGCTCGAGCAGTGGCTACCGGTCATGAAGGCCGGCTTCCCGCTCGCGGTCGCCGATCTGGCCCGCCTGCGGGCGGCGCTCGGCGAGCCCGGGCGCGAGGGCGGGGACGAGGCGTATTCCCTCGAGGAGGCTCTCGCAGACCTCACCGGAGAGACGAGTGATGTCGTGGCGGTGGAGGTCGCCAAGCGGCGCGTGCGGTACACGGTCGGCGGCTGCCTGGCCGAGCTGACCGAGGTCCACACCGAGCACGGGCCCGCGTGCTCGATCGCGATCGAGTCGGAGGATCCGGCGCGGGTCGTGGCCGCGGTGCGGGAGCTCGGGCTCGGATCGCTGCCGAACGTCAGCTACCCACGCTGGCTGGCGATGCTCGTGGGGCTCGTGCCGGCGAGGTTCGCGGTGATCGACGTGGGGACGAACTCGGTCAAGTTCCACGTCGGGGAGCGTGGAGTCGACGGGGCCTGGGGGACGGTGGTCGACCGAGCCGAGGTGACGCGCCTCGGCGAAGGGCTCGACCGGGACGGGGCCCTCGACGCGGAGCCGATGGAGCGGACGACGGCTGCGATCGCCGCGATGGTCGACGAGGGGCAGCAGGAGGGAGCGCTCGGGATCGTCGCCGTGGGCACCGCCGGGCTGCGGATCGCCGGCAACAGCGCGGAGTTCGTCGACGCGGTCGAGGCTCGCTGCGGCGTTCGCATCGAGGTGATCTCGGGAGAGGACGAGGCGCGGCTGGCGTACCTCGCGACCACGAGCGCGCTCGGCCTCGGGGCCAGCTCCCTCGTCGTCTTCGACACCGGCGGCGGCAGCTCGCAGTTCACCTTCGGCACCGGGTCGAGGGTCGACGAGCGGTTCAGCGTCGACGTCGGCGCCGCCCGGTTCACCGAGCGGTTCGGGCTCGACGGCCCGGTCTCCCGGGAGGCACTGCAGCAGGCGCTCACCGCGATCGGCACCGACCTCGAGCGGCTCGACGGCCGGCCGGCACCCGATGCGCTCGTGGGAATGGGTGGCGCGATGACGAACCTCGCGGCCGTGAAGCACGGGCTCGCCTCCTACGACCCCGAGGTCGTGCACGGCACGGTTCTGGACGTCGCGGAGATCGAGCGGCAGATCGAGCTCTACCGCACCTCGACGGCCGACGAGCGGCGGGCGGTCGTCGGCCTCCAGCCCAACCGCGCCGAGGTCATCCTCGCCGGCGCCTGCATCGTGCGCACGGTGATGGCGAAGCTCGGCGCCGACCGCGTCACCGTCAGCGACCGGGGACTCCGGCACGGGCTGCTCGTGGAGCGGTTCGGCCTCCCGGCGCCCGAGCAGATGAAGACCGAGACGAACTCAGGAGGGAAGATGGCAGCGGTAGAAACCCAGAAGAGGCTCAGCGCCCTCACGGGCGAGGAGCTGAAAGCGCTCCTCGCGCTCATTCGCGGAGCCGACAGCGTCGAGCTCAAGGTGACCGTGCCCGACACGGCGCACCGGTCCGCCGTTCGGGCGCTAGGGATCGACCCGCTCGACGTGCAGATCAGGCAGGTGTTCTTCTTCGACACCCCCGATCTGCGCCTGAATGCGGCCGGAGTCGTCGTGCGCGCTCGAAGGATCCAGGGGAAGAGCGCGGACACCGTCGTGAAGCTCCGACCCGTCGTGCCGGAGGATCTGCCGGACGACCTCCGGCGCTCGCCGAGCGTCAACGTCGAGGTCGACGCGATGCCGACCGGCTACGTCTGCTCGGCCTCCATAAAGGGAAAGGCGTCGAACGAGGAGGTGCTCGCGGTGAGTCGCGGTGAGCGGCCGCTGCCGAAGCTCTTCACGAAGGAGCAGCGCGCCTTCCTCGAGGGCCACGCGCCCGAGGGCCTCGACCTGGGCGACCTGCGCGTGCTCGGGCCGGTGTTCGTCCTCAAGGACGCCTTCGTGCCGCCCGCGTACGGGCGGAGGTTCGTGACCGAGCTCTGGCTGCTACCCGACGGCTCGCGGATCCTCGAGCTCTCCACGAAGTGCGCGCCCGCCGAGGCGTTCCAGATCGCGCTCGAGACACGTGCCTTCCTCGAGTCGGTCGGCATCGACCTCGGCGGCACGCAGGCGACGAAGACGAAGTCGGCGCTCGATCTGCTCGCAGCGGAGCTCCGCTCTGCGTAGGGCAACCGTACCGATCGTCGGGCGCACGCCGTGAGACGATTTCTCGCAGCTTCCCTGACCGCGCTCGGGGCGCTGCTCGCGCTCGTCTACCGCAAGGTGCTCGGGGCGCCGCAACGCCCGAGCTGGCCGCCGTCGGCGGACGCCCTCACGCCTGCCGGGGCGCAGGCGGCGGCCGAGGCGTTCGTGGCACGCGCTCGGACACGGCCCCACCACGCCTCGAAGGCCCCGCCCCCGACATGGGATCCGGTGCGGAGAGCCAGCTGTCCGCCCCCGACCGAGGATGCGGGGCGCTCGGGGAGCCCGGCTCACGGTGCTCGTGCACATTCCGTCGCCATGGGCGAGACTCCCGCGGAGTGTCCATGACCGAGTCGGAGGCGATGACGGCGGGCGAGGCAGGGCGCGGGGTTGCCGCGGCGGGCTCGCAGCTCGTCCTCATGACGCTCGCGGCGGCTCAGTTCCTCATGATCCTCGATTCGTCGGTGATGAACGTCTCGATCGCGACCGTGGCCGAGGACGTGGGGACGACGATCACGGGGATCCAGACGGCGATCACGATCTACACGCTCGTGATGGCGGCGCTCGTGATCACGGGCGCGAAGATCGGCGCGATGATCGGTCGCAGACGGGCTTTCTCTATCGGCCTCGTCATCTACGCCGCCGGCTCCTTCACCACCTCCATCGCGCCCAGCCTCCCGATCCTCCTCCTCGGCTGGTCGTTCCTCGAGGGGATCGGCGCCGCGCTGATCCTGCCCGCGATCGTCGCTCTCGTGGCCGGCAACTTCCCCGCCGAGCGCCGCCCCGCTGCGTACGGCCTCGTCGCCGCAGCCGGGGCGATCGCCGTTGCCGTCGGCCCGCTCGTCGGCGGCTTCTGCACGACGTACTTCTCATGGCGGCTGGTGTTCGCCGGCGAGGTCCTGATCGCCGCGGCGATCCTCCTGCTCTCCCGGCGCATCGCCGACGCGCCCGCCGAAGGGAAAACACGTCTGGACTACGTGGGGTCGGTGCTGTCCGCGACCGGCCTCGCGCTCTTCGTGTTCGGCGTGCTCAAGGCCGGGGAGTGGGGCTGGATCCAGCCAAAGGAGGGGCAGCCGTCCTGGGCCGGCCTCTCCCCGACCGTCTGGCTGATGCTCGGGGGCCTCCTCGTGATCTGGGTCTTCTTTCGCTGGGAGGCGCGCGTCGACGCCAAGGGTGGAGAGCCGCTCGTGCGCCCCGAGATGCTCGGCAACAAGCAGCTCACTGGCGGTCTCGTGATGTTCTTCTTCCAGTTCCTCGTCCAGGGGGGCTTCTTCTTCCTCGTGCCGCTCTTCCTGTCCGTCTGTCTCGGTCTGTCGGCGATCGAGACCGGCGTCAAGCTGCTCCCGCTTTCGCTCACGCTCATCGCGGCGGCCGTGGGCATCCCGAAGCTCTTCCCGGAGGTCTCGCCCAGGCTCGTCGTCCGCGGCGGCCTGCTCGCGCTCCTCGCAGGCACGGTCGTCCTGCTCGCAGCGCTCGACGCGGACGCGGGCGCAGAGATCGTGACCGTGCCGATGCTCCTCGTCGGGCTCGGGATAGGCGCCCTCGCCTCGCAGCTCGGAAGCGTCACGGTCTCGGCCGTTCCCGACGAGCAGAGCTCCGAGGTCGGCGGCGTCCAGAACACGGCGTCGAACCTCGGGATCTCGCTCGGGACGGCACTCGCCGGCTCGATCCTGATCGCGACGCTCACCTCGGCCTTCCTCACCAATATCGCGCAGAGCTCGGCGATCCCGAACCGAATCAAGCAGAAGGCGCAGGTCGAGCTCGCGAGCGGCATACCCTTCATCTCCGACGCCGATCTCCAGGAAGCGCTCGACCAGGCCCACCTCTCCAACCGCGCGACCGACGCCGCGATCGCCGCCTACCAGGACGCGCGCATCGACGGCCTCAAGTCGGCGCTCGCGATCCTCGCGCTCATGGACGTCATCGCGCTCTTCCTCGCTCAGAGGATCCCGACCGTCCAGCCCGGTCGCCAAGCCGTGACCGAACCGTCCTGACTCAGCTGGATCAGTGCAGGCGGGCTCGCGTCCGCAACGCGAGCGCACCCATCGCCGCGATCACGAGAACGCCGATGAGCCCGACGACCGCCGCGAGCCGGAGATTCTGCGCCGGGCTGCTCTTCGCGGGAAGCACGGTGAGCGAGACCGGCCAGCGCACGACCCCGCCGTCGCCGTAGCGCTGATCGGCGTCGAGCCGGATCGTGCCGGGGTCGGTCCTGGCGTCGAGGACGAGACCGAAGGTCGCGGTTGCGCCTGGCGCGAGGTTTCCACCCGACCAGGTCGCCGTCGAGCCCTTCACCGCGACCTGCCACGCCTCGGGCCCGTGCGCATCGACGATCTCGACACCGGGTGGAACCTTGACTGTGAACTCCGTCATCCGCCCCTCGCGCTCGTTGGGAGAGTCGAGGCTGATCGTGCCGACCTCCTGCGCGGTGACGTAGGGCGGCTGTGCGACGACGTGGGCTGCGGCCGGGCCGGCGACGCCGAGCGCGGCGAGGACCGCGCCCATTGCGAGCGAGGCGCGCCGCATCGTGACTAGAGGCCCAGGTGACGGGCGATGACCATCCGCTGCACCTCATTCGTGCCTTCGCCGATCTCGAGGATCTTCTGGTCGCGGTAGAGGCGCGAGATCGCGGACTCCTCCATGTAGCCGAAGCCGCCGTGGATCTGGAGCGCCGCGTTCGCGACGCGGTTCGAGAGCTCCCCCGTGTAGAGCTTCGCCATTGCCGCCTCGCGCGCGAACGGCCGTCCCTCGTCCTTCAGCCACGCCGCCTTGTAGACGAGCGCGCGGCCGGCCTCGATCTCGGTCGCCATGTCCGCGAGCTTGAAGCGGATCGCCTGGAAGGAGGCGATCGGCTTCCCGAACTGCTCGCGCTCCTTGGCGTACGCGTACGCGAGGTCGTAGGCGCCCTGCGCGAGGCCGACGCCCATCGCGGCCACGGAGATCCGACCCCCGTCGAGGACCGCGAGGAACTGGCGGAAGCCCGCGCCGCGCTCGCCCAGGAGGTTGCC